>SKEG01000120.1_pt1 | contig 94546 bp, 75 predicted proteins | sample 4826631 | NCBI WGS metagenome assembly SKEG01 (sample SAMN11008815, study PRJNA524170) | human gut metagenome | biome: Human fecal sample; material: Feces; isolation source: fecal sample from pouch patient p26, p34, p50 | host: Homo sapiens | place: Israel: Tel-Aviv | collected 2016-11-02
AAATCTGCGGACAGAAGGCAGATTCTCCGACACTGACATTCAATACCATTGGACGTCATATTTCCAAGATGGTTTATACAAAAGTTGTAAGTAATAAATCTCCATGGCTGCAGAAAGCACAGCTTGGCGGTGTATACTGTAACCCGGCTTCACATGGTGAAGGACGTTTCGTTGCAAATGAAGAATGGCTGCAGAAACTGTTTGCAAACGGACAGGTTGCAACACAGTATGTAACTCCGGATGGACAGCTTAGTGTCGATGAGGAGTGGAATGTCAATGGTTCTTATATGAACATTGAGGGCATTACCAGTCCGGATGGACGTATCCTTGGTAAGATGGCTCACAGCGAACGTCGTGGAGACGGAGTTGCTATTAATATCTATGGAGAGCAGGATATTAAAATATTCGAGTCTGGTGTGGAATATTTTAAATAAACTCTTTCTGGACGGAAGGTTCCCAGAGGAAGGACAGAAAGCGCTGTCCCTCCTCTGGACTCCACCCTTGCGCTTCTTTTTTAGGAGCGCCGGGATTGTGGTGTGGAGGAGTGTATTAACTTTGCGTATTCGCCTGGTTGGGCAGCGCCCTTTTTTGATGATGAAAATAATAAAAACTATTGCAATTTCGTGGCTTTTTGAATATACTATATGTAACAGAGTTGCCCGAAGCCTTTTTGGCATTGGGGACCAAGCTGAGACTTGTGCTCAGCTTTTTTACGTTAAGGAGTGATTTTATGGATTTGAAAAAGCCATTGACTTTTGATGAGTAATTGGATAAGTTAGCTGCCCATGGGATAATTATCAGAGACAGAGAAAAAGCAAAAGATATTTTGAATTTGTGACATAAACATATTTGCAGCAGTCAAAAGAAGAAGCAACATGTTTGAAAGAAAAATTAAGTCAAAAATTGCCGCAGCCTTTGAAAATATTGGCTGCGGCATTTAAAATATATGATATGTTTGATGTAAAAAACATCAGGTTCTCAACCAGACATTTGGGTAAGTCAAGATGATGCTTCTGATATAAGATATGCAACATTAAAATCATCATATACTTGAGAATTTAAATGCATATCTTCATATAACTTGATATAGTCGCCGATTGTTTTGCCAAAAACAGAACTATTACAATTATTGCATGTGTTATCCTCTGCATATATATGAGTGTTTCCATCGTTGTCCTCAACAAATAAGAGAGTAACATCTGTTTTATCTTCTGTTAACCAGAAAGAGATATATTTTGAAAGAGTCCCATCAATTTCTGTGGCACCATCCGGAATTTGTTCATCTGATTCCAGCTCATTAATATGTTCCCAAAAAATTTGAGGAGAGAACACAAGTAATTTTAAGTTTTTTTGAGAGTCTTCTGAGTACCATATATGTGCTTCTGTGTTGAGATAGTCGGTTATATTAATATCCGTATCTGCCGGTAACTCATAAGTTTCACCGGCGTCGGAAGTCAGTGAAAAGGTTTTTGTATGATTAGAATAAGAAGTGACAATCCCCTTGACAAAATAGTAAGTTGTATCTGACTCACTGTCATAATAAGAGCCGGAACCATCTATATCATAAGATACATGTTGCCCCTCAGGCTCCTTAGGGGCGGAAAGGGTGATTAGATCTGAGGGGGCTTTGCCAAAAGCTTGTCCGGATAGCAATATACTACCGAGTACGATACTGCCTGCGATACATAGAATTTTTACATTATTCATGGTTAAATGGCCTCCTTGTTTAGTTGTTGAATATTATATCAATTAAAGTGTGAAAATTGTAATTTTGACTTATCGAAATATGTTTTAGAAATGAGTAGGATTTCGGTTATTTTTGAATATGATAAAGAATAAAGACACAAGTATTGTTCGGTTTATTAGTCGTGTTCCAATGGTTACTGGAAAATAATTGATGATTAGAAATACAACGTAATATTATCAATAGCAAAGCTATAGGATTTCAAAAATGAAGTCTTATAGCTATTTTTGTGTAGCAGTAAAAATTGTGAAGGGTATGTTTGGGAAAAATATTTGTGATTACTTGATTTGAATCAAGTTGGAAAATTGCTATTTGTCAGACAATAAAGTATAATTAGAGAAAATCTTGTTTGCAAAGGAACAGGATAAACGATGACTTTAAATAATATGTTTTTATCTGTTGATTTTGAGCGTGTAAAAAGGAAAAAGTATGAGTGATGAAAGAAAAAGGGAAAATGAAGAGGAAAAACTGAAGGATTTTTTTCATAATGTGATAGGAATAAAGTCGGAAGCTGTGCTGGAGGTGTTGGCGGAGAACTCAGAAATCTGTAATTTGAAAGCAAGAACCTTGCTGATGAAAGAGAACGAGAAGGTAGATGAGATTTCTTTTCTGTATAAAAAGGGTGGTCTTGTAAAATCATATTATGAAAAATCAGACGGAAAAAAACAGGTTCACTGCTTTGCGCATTTTCAGGGGGAAGCTCTGGTAGGGATTATGAATCTGGACAAGCAGATAACCTCTTTCCTGACAGTGGAGCTGATAACGGACTGTGAAATTGTAAGGATATCAGCGGATGTTCTTCGAAAGCTGGCTATAGAGAATATAGAAATTGCTCTGGTCTGTAATCGAATGCAGAGTGTGGCATCTATGAGGGAATATGAATACAGAAAAATGATTCTTACCTGTAATCCGGTACAGAGATATGAATATTTCCTGGAAACCTATCCGGGGCTGGAAAAAAAGGTGAACAAAAAAGATATAGCATCTTATCTGAACATGACACCTGAATGCTTCAGCAGGATGCTGAAAAAATATGATGGGGCTTGACAGAGCTGGAAAGTAACTGTCAATTCACATAACAAAAAACCGCAAATAAAGGAGGAAAAAATTCATGAAGAAAAAGAAAAATGTATTATTAATGATTCTTGCGACAGTAGTAGCAATGCTTGCCATGTCTGTGAATGTTTGGGCAGCACAGAAGAATCCATTGGCGAAGATGCCAACAAAGATGAAAGTTACATTGGGGTGTAGCGTAGATAATGTAACTAATTATTCTACACCGGTATATTATAATCGTGAAAATATAGAAATCTCTGCGGTAAGCAGTAATCCTAAAGTAATGACGGTGTTTTCACGTGTATCCGGCAGTGATGGTGGTGCGAAAAGAAATGCATTTTACCAGGTAACTGGAATCAAGGAAGGAATAGCTAAGGTTAATGTTACTGTAAAAGTAAATGGAAAAACATATAAAAAAACCTGCACCTATACATTTGTAAAATATGCAAATCCATTTAAAACGCTGAAAATTGGGAAAAAGAACCTGGCTTCCTACTATGCGAAAGAGCCGGAACCAAGTTTATATGGAGTTGTAAGCAGACTGAGCGGAAAACTGACTTATAGTCTGAAAGCAGGATATAAAGTAGAAAAGATAGAATACAGCAGATTTGTTAATGCTAACAACGGAAGCATAAAAATGTATTCTATAAAAAAAGGACAAAAGCTTCCAAAAGATTTTATGGCACTTTTTATCAAGTTAAAGAATACTAAAAATAATGCCTATGTTTCTATTAGAGTAGATAATAATTAGGGCAGTAGTGTTATGTGAAACGATTGATGGTACTGTTGACAGATATTTATCCATTTGAAAAGAGAGGATAAGAGATATGAAAAAGAATGCTTTTATAAGAAAAACCGTAGTGTTATTTTTAACAATTATCAGTGTACTGGGATTACAGTTGATTTCTGTAAATGCAAAGTCACCCACATATCAGCAAGTGCCAACAATGGCTTATTTAAAAGTTGAAAGTGGACAGGCATATCTTTCTTATGCAAATTCAGCACCTCAGTTGTTTTATGAACCGATGAATGGAGAAACTGTTCGCCTTACACAAAAGATTTGTACCGGTGCATGGACAGATGGAAAGATTTTTTATTATGCTTCGGGTAACCGGAGGGAACCTACAAAGGTAAGTTTATATAAATATACCATCAAAACAGGAAAAACAGAAAAATTGTGTACGATAAATAAAAATTGTGATCTGGTGGGGTATTCAAAGAATAATTTTTATTTACACACAATGGGATCTGGAAAACAATATTTATATGCCTATAATCTGAAGACAAAAAAGATTACATCCAAAAGAATTGCTTACCCTGTTTATAACAAAAATGATGTTATTGGAACAGGATCATTGTCAGATGGGAGATATATTTTTGTAGGGGACACATATTCTGGGTATTCTGAGTTTTCGGGAAAATATAATTGTTATCCTCATAGTATATACATATTAGATCCTGTTTCTCAGAAATTTAAATTGGTAAACAAGATGGTGACGACTGAAACTACAAAAGAAAAGAATCTGATATACTATGCCAGCTTTTCAGGAACAACATCTAAGCCATATTCACAGATTTGGAAATATAATATAAAAACTGGAAAAAAATCGGCAGTTGGAAAGAAATATTCAGGTATAGTATATAGCTTTTATAAGGATTCTGCATATATCATAGATCAAAAAGGCGAATCAAAAACGGTAAGATATAAATAAAAATTAAGGCTTCCCACATCTTTAATGGTGTGGGAAGTGTTGGATATTGGTAAAGAATTTCTATTAGTGAGAAAATTGGTTAGCTATAAAAAAACAGGGAGGGTGAGGCGTATGAAAAAGAAACTGATGGCGTTGATGTTGTCGGGGGTGCTGGTTTTACAGTCAGCAGGAATGGCATACGGAGCAGATTTTTCGGATGGAACGGGAGTCGAAGTGTGTGGTAAATCTGAAGAATTTTCTGATAGTGATGGAAATACGGCAGAAGAACAGTTTTCGGGTGGACTGGATGAAGAAGAAAAGGTTCAGGAAGAAGCTCCAGATGGAGAAAATGAACAGAATGCAGAATCAGCTACTGCTTCACTGACATATGGAACCTGTGGGAAAAATCTGAAATGGGAATTGGATAATGGAACATTGACGATTAGCGGAATAGGGGAGATGACAGATTACAATGCTCTTGACAGCGCTCCTTGGGACTTTGTTAAAAATGATATTAAAAAAATAGAAATAAAAGCTGGTGTTACCAGAATAGGAAATTGGGCATTTTATGGATGTGGCGGATTAATGAGTATAACGATTCCGAGTAGTGTGATGAGTATAGGAAATCATGTGTTCACTGGTTGTAGTAAATTAACAGACATAACAATCCCAAATGGTGTTACAAGTATAGAAGATTGGGCATTTGATGGATGTATTGGATTAACGAGAATAATAATTCCAAATAGTGTGATGAGTATAGGTGATATGGCATTTTATGCATGCGGTAAATTAACGAGTATAACAATTCCGAGTAGAGTGGAGAACATAGGGGATGGTGCATTTGAAAAGTGTATTGGATTAACGAAAATAACAATTCCAGATAATGTGACAAGCATAGGGGCTGCTGCATTTGCTGGATGTATTGGGTTAACAAGTATAACGATTCCGAATAGAGTAGAAAATATAGAATTTAATACATTTAAAAATTGTAGTGGCTTGAGGAGCATAAGAGTTACGAATAGTATAACTAATATAGAATCAGGGGCATTTTATGGTTGTAATGGATTGAAAGATGTATATTATGAAGGTGATGAGGCAGAATGGAAAAAGATATACATCAATACATGGAATGAGAGTTTGAAAAAAGCAAAAATTCACTACAAGAGTTCTGCTCCTTCATATGATAAGAAGTTTTCTCTTAAGGTAAGCAATGGTGCAGTTGTTTTTGGTAGGGATAATGCTCTTTTTGTGGAATATGAAGCTTATGCCAGTGGGATGGTTGCCAGTGAGGGAAAGCAGATTAAGTGGGAGTCGAGTAATCCTTCTGTTGCGGAGATTGACCAGAAGAGTACCGGATTGATTGTGAGTCAGGATGACAGTAGTGGTTCTGGGTGGATTAATTTGTTGACGTATGATGTGGGAAGGACTGTGATAACTGGAACTTCTGTGGATGGCAGGAAGGCTTCGGTAGAGGTTGAAGTTGAGCCGGAGTTGGGTATTGCGAAGAACTCAGTAAGTATTTTAAAGGAAACGTTGGTTACTCTTTGTTCTGTAAAGCTGGAGAGAGCAAATAAGGAGTATCTGGAGTCTTTTATGAAGAGCCTTAAAGCTACGGTTGAGGGGTCTGTGACTATTAGAGATACCAGATATATTATTTCAGAGGATGGAAAATTAGCAGAATTTGCCGGCTATGTAAATGTTGGTACAGAGGATGGATATGTTATATGTACCAGTAAGGGAGGACAGGCTGTCAGATTGCGGATCAACAGAAAAACCAGTACAGTTGCAGTACCGAATTATAATTATGAGGCTGTTTTGAAAAAATGGATGAATGATGAGGGTACTGAGAATTCAATAAATTATTTGATAAGTAACAAGAATTATATCAATACCCTGATGGTTTCCCAGACGGAGAATAGCTATCTTGGTGAATTTGTGGAGAATACTTCAGAGTTGGTGTTTGGTGGTCTAGAGGGCTGGAAGAATTACTGGAAAGGTACTACGAAACGGGAAGAAGCACGAAAAATACTGGCAGGACTGTTAACGAATTATAATGATGAAGTCGAGACACTTTCCATGGCTGAGACTGCGAAAGAGTTTGCAGATGCATATCTTTCTGCATTAAAGAAGGCAAACTGGGCATATGCGATTGAATATGGTCTGAACAGTGAGGAAATAGAGGATTTATATGAATTATGTTCGGAAGATCATATTGAAAATTTCTTTTTGGAGGGGAATTATAATGATCTGTCTAAATATCTTGCTCTGCTTGGAGGATATGGCGAGGACTCAAGAATCATTAAATGTATACAAAAATTTACTGAATCAGATGAGGCAATAGAGAGTGTGTCAAAAAAAATGAAATTTCTGGGTGACGGATTAACAGTTCTGAAATTGTCTGATTCTACAATCAAGAAATATTATGAAATTGAGGCACTGAGCAGGGCAGACCAGAGATACTGCGAGATGCTTTTATATCTGAAGCAAAATTGTTCATATGTGCCTGTTCAGCAGGCAGCAGATGATTTGTATAATGTAGTTAATAATGAACTTAAGTCACAGGGAGAGTATCTTACAAAAGAGATTACAGATGAAGTTGAAGAAAGAATAGTGGATATAATACTGGAAAAGGTTACTGCCAGGATACCGATGGCAGCTGTCATATATAATAGTTATAAGTATAGTGTAGATTTTGCAAATTTACTTTTTGATACGGCTGATGCGCAGAAACAAAGTGATAATATGCGATGCGTTGCTTATATAGGAACTTATCTGTCAGAGTGGCTGAAAACTAATAAGGCAACTTATATCAGTTCTTCAGGGAATGCTAAAAATGAGGCTGCGAAGAAAACAGTATTTGCTTATTATATGTTATTAGAAACACGTATGAAAGGCGAAGAAAGCTGCAGGAAATTTATGGAGCTGATAAAATTCAAGAAGGGAAGCAGACAGTATAATGTTTCCCTAGAAATAACGTCTACGTTGGAAAGCATAAAGAAATTACTGAAAAGTAATGGCGTATTGATGAATCAATATCTGAGTTCTGTGGTAGCGTGTCCAGTTGATATAATGGTTTGTGATTCTTTTGGTAATGATGTGCTGACTGTGCACGATGGAAAGACAAGTTCAGGAACAGTAAATGGTATTTATTATAATGTATATTATAATGCGTTAGAACAAGATTATGTTAAGGTTATTAATCTGCCGTTAAAGGGCGGTTATATTTTGAAATGTGTAGGTAATGATCTAGGTAAGGTTAATATTTCTGTTTCTTCTATATCTGAGGATGGTAGTATCATTAGGAAGGATGCTGGCGAAATACCGGTGAAAAAAGGTAGTCAGATTCAGGTTGATAATATCTCTGGTCCGGTTCCGGTATGTAAATTAGAGGATAAAGATGGAAACAAGAAAGAATATCCTGTTCAAGAAGAGAAGCAAGAATATATAGCGGTTTCTTCCATTAAAGCTGATCAAATAAATATGAAGATTACAGCAGGAGAAAAAAAGATTATAAATCTGACTGTTAGTCCGGAGAATGCAACGAATAAAGGTATAGAGTGGTCATCAGAGGATACAAGAATAGCAACAGTGAATACAGAGGGAGTAGTTACGGGTGTTTCTGCCGGAACAACGACTATCAGAGCAATAACTGTCGAAAAATCTGGAGTATATGTGGATATTACAATTAAAGTAACAAATAATGGAACAGATATTACTCCAACACCGGAACCAATAGTAACACCGACAGAGAAGCCCCAAATGCCTAAATTAGAGAACATTATTCCAGCGTATAATGCCATTACATTTAAGTGGGGTACAGTTTCAAATGCTGATGGTTATCAGGTTTATAGAAAAGTAAATTCAGGTAAATGGAAATCAGTGAAAACTACAACTGGATTAGTCTATAAAGATAAGGATACAAAGGCAGGCTATAAATATTCCTATACTGTTAAAGCTTATAAGCTTATTGACGGTAAGAAAGTTTACAGTGGATACGATAAAATAGGTTTATCCGGAAAATTAAATACGACTGTTTCGTTGAAGATTAAAAATAATACCGTTTCTGTAAGTTGGAAAAAAACCAATGGAGCATCAGGTTACTACATTTATCGTGCTACAAGTAAAAAAGGAAAGTACAGTAAGATTAAAATCATTACAAGTGGAAAGACATTGAAATACACAGATAAAAAAGTAAAGAAGGGAAAGACATATTATTATAAAGTAGTTCCGTTCAGAAAAATCAGCGGTAAGGCAGTGAAAGGAGCAAGCAGCGCGGTAAAAAGTATTGCTTTTAAGAAAAAAGATGTTAAGCCGACTGAGTCACAGTCATCTGCTTGGAAATATCCTGAAGCAGTACAGAAATTAATCGATTATCTGATAAAAAATGGACAGGAATGGACGGATTCATCAAACGGAACAGATTATACAATAGATTATCTGGATGTTGGAAACGGAAGTATAACATTACAATATCAGAAAGCCCGGGGAGACCAGAAGAGTATGCTCTGGATGGCCTATTCTGTGAATGAGGAAATAAATTCTCAAAACAGAGAGGTTATTACATTATCCTGGTGCGAAGTCTATCAGCTGGATAATTCGAAGGGTGAAATATCAGTGAATTATAGGATAAATAACAATGATAATTCAGTTGAAGGAAAAATGGCAGCAAATGATTTTACAAAAGAAACAAATGTTAGGTTTTATGGTAATACTCTGAAAGATTATACTTTGGAACAGATGAGTGAAAAAGGTAACAAGCTCTTACAGGAAGCACTTCCTCTGTTTGAATCCTGTCTGAAACAAGGAGATTCTGGTGTTGCTCTGAAAGATTTAGGATTTAAAAAATACAATTTTCACTAATTGCAGATGCCTTTCGGAGAAAATCAATTATTTGTCTGTATTTACCATTAATGATGGTAAATACAGATTTGACAAAACTAATTATAAAAATTGCGGATTATATTTTCCGCGGAGAGGACAATGTTCGGAAAGGAATAGGTGATATTATGGGTGGAAAAGTTCTGGAATTGGAATCTGAAAGACTTAAAGCAGAGGGAAAAGCAATTGGACGTGCAGAAGGAGAGGCAATCGGACAGGCGAGAGGTGAAACAATCGGACAGGCAAGAGGAGAGGCAATCGGGCAGATTCAGGGAGAAGCTCGACTGGGAAGCCTGATTACTCGACTGATTCAGGATCAGAGAACGGAAGAAATCCCGATTGTATCAACAGATTCTAAAAGACGTGAGCAACTATATAAGGAATATGGTCTTTAATGAATATTACGTTTTCAAAGCAGTAGGATGAAAGGAATATGACCTTTCTCCTGCTGTTTTTCTTTCTGAATAAATCCAAGAGATATAGAATTTAATGTAGTAAAGTGATGAAAATAATAGCTTTAAACTATAACTGGCACTAGGTATTATGAATTGGCATAATTGGAAGTGGAGTGGTATAGTATGTTCATGCTCAACGGAGCGGGGAATAAGAGAGAGGGAGAATGAGATGTCTGGGATTGTGATTGAGAAGGTCCGGAAGTCTTTTGACACGAAGGATGGCGTGGTCGAGGCTTTGAAGGATGTGAACCTGAATATCGATTCCGGTGATATATATGGAATTATCGGTATGTCGGGGGCAGGTAAGAGTACATTGGTACGATGTATGAATTTTCTGGAGGTTCCTACAGAGGGACAGGTTCTGATAGATGGGAAGGCTCTTGGAGATTTGACAGAGAAGGAATTGAGGAAACAGAGGGAAGAGATTGGTATGATCTTTCAGCATTTCAATCTGCTGATGCAGAAGTCAGTGATTGATAATGTCTGTTTTCCACTTTATATAAAAGGAAAGAAGAAGGCAGAGGCCAGAAAGAGGGCAGCAGAGCTTTTGGAGATCGTTGGTCTGGGGGACAGGCAGAATGCTTATCCTGCACAGCTCTCCGGTGGTCAGAAGCAGAGGGTTGCCATTGCAAGAGCACTTGCATCAGATCCGAAGATTTTACTTTGTGATGAGGCCACCAGTGCACTGGATCCGCAGACTACTTCTTCCATTCTGGAATTGCTGAAAAAGATTAATAAGCAATTTGGAATCACCATAGTGATCATTACTCATCAGATGTCGGTGGTGCGTGAAATCTGTACACATGTGGCGATTATGTATGAGGGTGAAGTGGTTGAGAAAGGACTGGTTGCAGATATTTTTGCAAATCCTCAGTCAGAGGTTGCCAAAGAACTGATCCGAAAGGATACAGGCTCTGATATCGACGCAGACAGCAGACTGGATGCAGGCAGGGAAAAAGGACAGGCAGAGATTAAAAGTGGTGAGAAAATACGAATCGTATTTTCAGAGAATTCAGCTTTTGAGCCTGTGATCGCAAATCTGATCCTTACCTTCGGAGAACCGGTAAATATCCTGAAGGCAGATACCAAGAATGTAGGTGGTGTAGCCAAGGGAGAGATGATACTGGAGTTTATGGAAGGCAGTACCAGGACAGAAATGATGAAGCAGTATCTGAAAGAAAAAGGTTTAGCAATCGGGGAGGTGACAGAATATGTGGGATCATGAAACAATAATGATGATTGTCCAGGGTGTGGGAGAAACACTTTACATGACAGTTCTTTCCACAGTTCTGGGATATCTGTTCGGACTTCCTATGGGAGTGCTGCTGGCAGTGTCTGATAAAGAGGGACTGAAGCCAAATGCAGTGTTGTATAAGATACTGGATGCCATTGCAAATATTGTGAGAAGTATTCCGTTTCTGATCTTACTGATCCTGCTGATTCCTTTTACCAGAGCAGTGGTGGGAAAGAGCTATGGATCAACAGCAACTGTAGTTCCTCTGGTAGTGGCTGCCATTCCTTTTATCGCACGAATGGTGGAATCTTCTATTAAAGAGGTGGATGCAGGTGTGATCGAGGCAGCCAGAGCTATGGGTGCCAGTAATATGAGAATCATCGTGAAGGTTCTTCTGGTAGAAGCCAGAACTTCACTGATCACAGGAGCAACGATTGCGATCGGAACGATTCTTGGTTATTCCGCGATGTCCGGTGCAGTTGGCGGCGGTGGACTTGGTGATATCGCCATCCGTTATGGATATTACAGATATCAGTCAGATATCATGATCGTTACAGTTATCCTGCTGGTGATCCTGGTACAGATTTTCCAGTCAGTGGGAATGCTGATCGCTAATAAGATAGACAGAAGAAAATAAAAAATGAAATAACAATAAAATTAAATTCAGGAGGAAATTATTATGAAAAAATTAGTAGCAGCAGTTTTAACAGGAGTATTAGTAGCAGGAACTTTAAGCACAGGAGTTTACGCAAAGGATGATGACAAGACAATCACAGTTGCAGCGTCTGCAACACCACATGCAGAGATCCTTGAGGAGGCAAAACCACTTCTTGAGAAAGAAGGATATGACCTTGAAGTTACCGTATTTGATGACTATGTAAGACCAAACGAGGTAGTTGAGAGCGGAGAATTCGATGCGAACTACTTCCAGCATATCCCATATCTGGATCAGTTTAATGAAGAGAAAGGTACACACCTTGTAAATGCAGGTGGTATTCATTATGAGCCATTCGGAATCTATCCTGGAACAAAAGACAGCCTGGATGACCTGGAAGATGGAGATTCTATCGCAGTACCAAATGATACAACAAATGAAGCAAGAGCACTTCTTCTTCTCCAGGACAACGGAATCATCACACTGAAAGATGGCGCCGGATTAAATGCAACAGTTAAGGATATCGAAGAGAATCCTCATAATGTAGAAATCGTAGAACTGGAAGCTGCACAGGTTGCACGTGTAACAGGCGAGACAGCTTACGTAGTATTAAACGGAAACTATGCTCTGGAAGCAGGCTTCTCAGTTGGAAAAGATGCACTTGCATATGAGAAATCTGATTCTGAAGCAGCAAAGACATATGTAAACGTAATCGCAGTAAAAGAAGGCAATGAAGACAGCGAAAAGATTCAGGCACTTGTAGATGTACTGAAATCTGATGAGATTAAAGATTTTATCAATGAGAAATATGATGGTGCAGTAATTCCTTTTGAAGAAAGCTCAGATGCAGAAGAAGCAGATACAGAAGAAGCAGATGATGCAGACAGCAAAGACGCAGACAATGCAGATGACACAGCAGAAGAAAATGCAGATACAACTGACACTGCAGAAGACGCTGAATAAGTAAAGATAACAGGAGATTCCTTTTTCAGGTAAAACTGGGAAAGGAATCTTTTTTGTGCAAAAACATATAGGATTTCCATAAGTTTTCTGATACAATCTATAGTAATTCTATAAAAAACAACAGACAATCCGATTTATCGGGAAACTGATATAAAATTATCATGGCGATGCGAAAAAATGTGACCAATTTTTGATTGTCGGCGGTCGGTTATACCAAAGCAGGAGAGATTGTATGAAAGAGAACAAGATATGGAACGATTATTTGCCAGAAGACATGCAAGAACACTGGACTGTATATGAATGTCTGAAGGAAAGTGAAGATTCATCCACTTTCCTGGTGAAAGAGACAGTTACCGGAATCCTGTGCGTGCTTAAATGGGGGCGTAACAGGCAGGCGGAGTTTCTGCGCAATGAAATGGAAATCATGGAAAAAATGGCGGACAGGAAATTGTCCGGGGTTCCAAAGGCATACAGGATATTTGAAGAAAATGGCGAAGTGTATCTGGTAAGGGAATATATAGAGGGAATGTCTCTGGCTCAGATGGTTTTGCAAAAAGGTGGCATATCAGAAGCGGAAATCTGCAGGATCAGCAGGAAGATATGCCAGACAGCAGAGCAGTTTCAGAATCCGGATGAGCCTATGATACACCGGGATATAAAACCGGAGAATATAGTGGTCACACCTGGTGGTGAGGTGGTATTCATTGATTTCGGTACTATGCGCAGTTATAAAAAAGACGGGTCGCGTGATACTTTTGTGGTGGGTACCAGAGGAACTGCGGCGCCAGAGCAGTATGGCTATACACAGACAGACCAGCGTACAGATGTGTATGCAATCGGGCAGACAATGCTGTATATGGTTTCAGAGAGCTATGAAATGAATCAGCTTTCTGAGTGTGCAGTGAGCCGGAGAATGAAAAAGATAATAGAGAAGGCCTGCTCTTTTGAGCCTGATAAAAGATATGGGGATGCTGCGCAATTAAGGAGAGCAGTTGAGAAATGTCAGGCGAACAATAGAAAAAAGGTTTATAAAAAAGCAGGCGCAGTCTTTGGACTGATTGCAGCAGGTTATATACTGGCAATTTTTTCCCAGGATGGCACAGTGATTGAAAATAAAAGGATTGAAACTGCAGAACAGAGTGTGGCAGAAGAACAGATACAGGCAGAGATAACCTTCAGAGAAGAACTGATAGAAGAAGCCGTGCGCAAGGAACTGGGGCTTTCAAAGACAGACAAAATAACTGCCTCTATGCTGGAGAATGTAAGGAAACTCCGCATTGTCGGAAAAGAAATTCTTGATGATGAGGACACATTCTGGGGTGAAGGCCACCATGTGGATGGAAAGGACAGCAGCTTCGGATCTGTGCGCGGAAATATTACAGATCTTTCGGATCTGGCACAAATGGTAAATCTGGAGGAACTTGCGCTGTGTAACCAGAAAATCGAAGATATTTCCGGGTTAAAAGAGCTGCCTTTGAAAAAACTTTATCTGAGCAAGAATATGATCACAGATTTCTCTGTGCTTTTGAATCTGATAGATCTGGATACCCTCTGTATTATGGAGAATCCGGCAGAGAATCTGTCAGTGATTGGAGAATGCACAGGCATTTTAAGATTAAATATACAGGGGATGAATCTGACAGATATAGACTTTCTGAAAAATCTGAGCCTGGATTACCTGGATATGAGTAATGTGGAAGTAGAAAACAATATATTTGAGCCATTGGCAGAGATGAAGAAACTGGATACTCTGTGCATGTGTGATGTAAATGAGGCGGCTGCCGAAACTCTTTCGCAGATGAGTACCTTAAAGGCGCTGTTCATGTGGGGGGATAGTACCATACTGGAGAATCTGAAACCATTGAAAGGGATGACACAGCTGGAGACACTTGCATTCACAACACAGATTTCCTCGTTGGAAGGAATCGAACAGTTTCCTTCATTAAATTTCCTGTCAGTGAGTTTCAGCCTGGTGAAAGATCTGTCTCCTGTCACAGGAGCAAAGAATCTGCAGATAATAGATATTTCCAATGCAGATATTGAAAATTTTGAACCGCTGTTTGGACATTCGGGACTAACAGAGGTACACTGTACAGAGGGACAAAAAGAAAAAATCATGAAGATAGATTCTTCCCCTGATTTTGAAATTTATACATAAAAAGGGACAAAATTGTCCCGCTCTAAAATGGGCAGATATGGTACACTTAACAGTATCATATCTGCTTTTAAATTATGGATCAGTCATCAGATAACGGATAGTGGTAAAGATCAAAAAATATAACCTCGGGTTTTGGCAGAAGGGAGATATGAACAGGAAAGAGGTGTGAGAAGAAATGAAAGAAACAGAAGAAATCATGGGAATGATAAAAGAGGAAGGCGCCGCATATTTTGCAAGGGAACGAGGAAATAAGGTAGAGGTAGGGCTTTATCTTGAGCATATAATCGAAGAGCGTGGAATGAAAAAGAAAGACATTGTGCGAAAGCTGAATCTGGAAGAATCCTATGCACGAAAACTGTTTGGCGGTCAGCGAATCCCCACAAGGAAAATACTACTGCAGTGTGCGTTTCTCCTTTCTCTTGATCTGTCGGATACACAAAGGCTTCTGGATATCGGTCAGAAGCCGAGACTTTATCCGCGCGTACGTTACGATGCAGCGATTATTTACGGACTGGAAGAGAAGATGACACTAGAAGAGATGAACAGCTTCCTGGATGAAATAGGGGAAGAGATTTTACTGTAAAATATTTTTGAAAGATATCCCTGAAGGGATTCTGAACGCTGTCAAAAATGAAGATGGCAGTGTATAAAATTACAGAGGTACTAAAAAAATCATTCTCGCAAATTGTGCAAGCTGCGATTACATCTTGCAGGGTGCTTTTTTTAATACACTCAAATCCAGAAAAAGGAGGGTTTTACGTATGAAGAAAAAACAAGTCGCATTATTGTTGGCAGCACTTATGTGCATAACACCTGTGGCAGAAAGCGCAGCTGTTATGGGTGCAGAATTTTCTTCGGGGGAAGAAACTGTAGAGATGCAGGGCACGGAGGAAGAAGCCGAAGCAGAGGATACGGCAGAAATCTGGACATCCGGGGAAGAAGTATCAGATTTTGGTACGGAAGAAGCACCGGAAGTGGACGGATTTACATCAGAAGAATCAGAGGTATCGACAGACGCGGCAGGTGCCAAACAGGTAAAAGGATCTTTTGAAGTGGCATACATAACAGAGGAACAGTACAATAATGCTCTGCAGAGTGAAGAACGTCCGGAAGTGGACATGAAAACAGTAGAAGACACTACTTTTTCAAGTGCGTTAAACAGTATCGAAGGAGAAAATACAGGATACTGTTTTGTAAGAGTCCAGGATCTGGAAGATGCAGCAGACTTTGTGGCTCCTGACGGGATGACAGTACTGATAGAGAATGCAAGAGTCAGAAGTATTACACCGAACGGAAACATCGCATTCTGGGGTATGGTAGATCCGCCAGAGACGATTGAAATCAAAGAAGGAAAAGGAACGACCGCTTTCTTCTGTCAGGATATGAGAAGCGTATTAAAAGGAACAGGTTTCGATGATAAAGTGATCTTTTGTGGGCAGAATAATGCGATAGGTGGTATTTCCGGAGTAGAAAATATATATCTGAGAAATAACAGCCATGATCTGCAGGTACTTGGTGCCAGTGAATTTTTTAATATTTACAATGAAACGGATAATATCAAAAACAATCCACAGGATGAAAATGCTTTTTTTATACACGTTGTAAACAGTAAGACTGCTCCGGTATTCCATAAAACATTTGACTGGGGTACTGGCGAGTTTGAAAATGAAAATGGAGATAAGTGGAGCAGTCCTTACGGAATTGGAATTATATATAATACATCAGATGAAAAAAATGAATGGGAAGATATTCCTGTTTCGGCAGGTACACAGGCAGTGAAATATGATATGCCTGACGAAGATATTGTGGAAATGCTTTCCAGAATTTGGGTCTATTCAGAAGATGGTACGACTCAGGATATGAATGGAAAAATCTGGAATCCGGATAAAGATAATGCGGTTGATATTCAGGAATTCCAGGATTGTGAAGGAATGTCAGCACAGGAGATTTTCGAGGCATGCGGAAGGGCAGAATTCCCTGATGGAGGATGTGTGTGGATTAACGTCGCACCGACAGCACAGGCGGAAAGATATATAAATGCATATCAGAAGAAGAACAATGCCAGTGGCTATTATCTGATGAATATGAAAGCTAACACCAAGATCAGTGGAACGCTTACTGTTCCAAGTGCTGCGAAAGCACTGAAGATAGAGGGACAGAATAATTATGACGAAAGCACAGATACAGATAATTTTGTTCCGGCTTCAATTTCTTCTGTAAATGTTCCGGCAGGCAAGAAACTGTCACTGTCCAGGATTCTTGTAAAGGCGAATACTTTAACCTTTACAGGCTCTGGAGAAGTGGAACTTATGAATGCCAGATTAAATGCAAATGTAACAGCAGATAAAATTAAGATTGCGGATGCTGTAGTGAAGAGCCTGAACTGTAAAGAACTGACATCAGAAGAGGGTGTATGTCTGGTTGTATCTGAATATCTGAATTTTGAGAAAGCAGTGATTAATCCGGAGATAACCATTTATGGACAGCCGGGAGCTTATCTGAAATTTGGTGAAATTGACAGTGCAGAATACTCTCAGACAGCAATTCCGCAGATTTATCTTGGAACAAACGGAAAACAGACAGCGCAGCTGTATATAGGCGGAGCATTGAAACTTGGTACATATGAAGCGGAAGGTGAGACATATTCAAGAAATCTGATCGTTCGACAGTTTGATACAAAAGAAGCGCAGGCAGCAGGCGTTCCTGTATCGAAAGACTGTTTTGATCCAACATATAGGTATGCCTGGGATGAGACAGAGGATAATGACTGGTTTTACTTTACAAAAATATACAAGAATGAAGAAATAAATCTTGTTACGGTCAATGCTAGTCTGGATGAAGAATATTCTACAAACAGACTTCTGGCGCAGTTTAGATTTGATGTAAATGGTGAGAAAAAATATGGAGTAGTACTTCCTCGATACATTCATCTGGATGAATTCGAAGGTTTAACAGCCGGAATTGATGGAAATAAACGCCGTTTATTTTATATAGACTGGTGGACAAATGAAGAGAAAATAAAAGCTGTTGAGATTCCTGCATACTATGAGTTCTCAGGTCAATCTCTGAACAGCATCGCATCCGCACAGATTTCTACAATCAAGACCCAACTTTATGCAGGTAAGGCGATTAAACCGTCAGTAATAGTAACCTTAAACGGCAAGAAGCTGAAAGCCGGAACAGATTACACCGTTTCCTATGCAAATAACACAAAAGCCGGATCCACAGCATCAGTGATCATTACAGGTAAAGGCAATTATGTTGGCACAGCAATCCAGAATTTCAAAATTGCGGCGATTCCGGCAAAAGGAAAGGTATACACATCCGGAAACCTGAAATACAAGGTAACTAAATCCGCATACAAGAATGGAACAGTAAGCGTTTATGCTCCGGCAGAGAAAACTCTTACAAGTGCATCTGTTCCTGCAACAGTAAAAATTAATGGTTATACATTTAATGTAACAGCAATTGGTGATAAAGCATTTAATGGCTGCACAAAACTGAAAAAAGTCACGATAGGATCCAAAGTAACCACAATTGGAAAACAGGCGTTTAACGGATGTAAAGCGCTGACTTCCATTACAGTTAATTCTAAAGTGCTCAAAACAGTAGGAGCATCTGCATTAAAGGGAATTTCTGCTAAGGCAGTAATCAAAGTTCCGGCAGCAAAATTAAGTGCATACCAGAAGCTTTTCAAGGGCAAAGGACAGAAAAATTCTGTAAAGATTACAAAATAAGAAATAGAAACAAAGATTATATAGCTAAAACCATACAGTTAAAATTATATAGAGGCAGAATCAGTAAAAATTTCTGCTACACATAAAAAGATAGTTCCTGAAGAAGAAACCCGGAATTAGTGTACCGACAAGATTGTTTCAAGAATCAACCTGTCGGTACATCAGAGTTGTTGTCATGAGCAATTCTGTTTCCGGGTTTCACTTACCTGTATTTTTTGGAAAATTCAGGTGATAAGATGGCTTTAAAATGTATGAACAATTAGAAAAATAAAAAAAATTAAAAAAGTTTCAAAAAAGGTGTTGACATCCGACAAAATCCATTATATAATAGCAAAGCAAGTTACGGAGCGGACAACAAATAAGCCGCCTGAAATAAGCACAATATGGAATCTTAGCTCAGCTGGGAGAGCATCTGCCTTACAAGCAGAGGGTCATAGGTTCGAGCCCTATAGGTTCCATATCTTAAAGAAAATGGCGAGATAGCTCAGTTGGCTAGAGCACACGGTTCATACCCGTGGTGTCGAGGGTTCGAATCCCCCTCTCGCTACTTGACAGAGAATTCTGTCACCAACAAATATGGAATCTTAGCTCAGCTGGGAGAGCATCTGCCTTACAAGCAGAGGGTCATAGGTTCGAGCCCTATAGGTTCCATATCTTAAAAGAAAATGGCGAGATAGCTCAGTTGGCTAGAGCACACGGTTCATACCCGTGGTGTCGAGGGTTCGAATCCCCCTCTCGCTACTACACGAAAGATGAGTCTGTAAATCGAGTGAAAGGTTTACAGGCTTTTTTATGTTGCCGGCATATTCATACAAAAATATACAAAATTTCTTTTTACTATTGCCATAATCCCCAAAATCCTTTATAATGCAAAAAGGTGAAAGCAAAAGTTCATTGTAATGACAGTAGTATGAAATGATAACAGGGTGGTTATTCAAAAAAGGATAACTGCCTTGTTTTTGATTATAGGAAAAATCGCTATTGTAAAACCTTTTGCCGAATCACATCAACATTCACGAAAGAGAGGGAAAGGAATGGAGAAACAAGAGAAAAACACAGTAACACCCTACGACCTTGATGGAAGGCCGCCACTGAAGCTGGCGATTCCTCTTGGTTTGCAGCATGTGCTGGCTATGTTCGTAGGTAACCTTACACCGCTTCTGATCATCACAGCAGCCTGTGGAATCGAAGCCGGCGGAGAACTGCAGGTAGCACTTCTGCAGAATGCCATGCTGATCGCAGGTATTGTAACTTTGGTTCAGGTATTTACCATAGGACCTGTGGGTGGTAAACTCCCCATCGTTATGGGAACCAGTTCCGGTTTTATTGGCGTATGCCAGAGTGTTGCAGGAGTCATGGGTAATGGAGTGGTTGCGTATGGTGCAATTATGGCGGCATCCTTTATCGGCGGTCTTTTTGAAACTGTACTGGGAAGCTTCCTGAAACCATTGAGAAAATTTTTCCCGTCAGTTGTAACAGGAACCGTTGTATTATCAATCGGTCTTTCACTGATTGCTGTTGGTATCAGTTCTTTTGGCGGCGGAAGTTCCGCTAAGGACTACGGTTCTCTGGAGAATCTGTTTGTAGGCTTTGTAGTTCTGGTTGTAATTGTCGTATTAAAGCATGGAACAAAAGGATTTACAAGCTTTGCATCAATTCTGATTGGTATTATCGTTGGATATGTGCTGGTAAGTATTATGGCAGCAGTTCTTCCTACCACATTTACCTATGTGGATGATGCAGGTGCAACAGTAGAAGCTACCAAATCCTGGGTTCTTAACTGGGATAAAGTAGCAAGCGCATCCTGGTTTGCAGTGCCGAAGATCATGCCTGTCAAATGGGTATTTGATGCAAGGGCAATCGTTCCGATCTGCATCATGTTTATTGTAACAGCTGTAGAGACTGTAGGTGATATTTCCGGTATCACAGAGGGCGGTCTTGGAAGAGAAGCTACAGACAAAGAGCTTTCCGGCGGCGTTATGTGTGATGGCCTTGGATCTTCACTGGCAGCAGTATTTGGCGTACTTCCGAATACTTCTTTCAGCCAGAACGTAGGGCTGGTTGCAATGAACAAGGTTGTAAACCGTTTCTCAATTGCAACAGGCGGTATTTTCCTTATCGCATGTGGTCTGTTTCCGAAGCTTGCAGCACTGATCTCCATCATGCCTCAGAGTGTATTGGGCGGTGCGGCAGTTATGATGTTCTCATCTATTGTTGTCAGCGGTATCCAGCTTATCACAAAATGGCCGGTAACTCCGAGAAACGTAACAATTGTCTCCGTTGCACTTGGTCTTGGCTATGGACTTGGGGCAAACTCAGCAGTCCTTGCACATATGCCGCAGGCAATCACACTGATCTTTGGTGGTTCAGGAATTGTACCTGCAGCACTGTTTGCTATCATTCTGAATATTGTGCTTCCACCAGATGAGAAATCCGAAGTTGAGATTGCAGAAGAGATTCTTGACATGAAGAAAAAAGAGGCACAGAAGAAATAGCAGCAGAATCAACTTGTTGGCACACTGGGATTGTTCGAAAGTGAATAAGTAAAACAATAAAAAGCGCGAAACTGGGAATATCTGGTTTTGCGCTTTTATTCAGATTATAGTGAATGATTATCTGGTGCAGATGTATGTGGCGAAAATAGACTGCAGATGTCTGGAATGAATTTTGGCTACGTTACTGAGAACGGAGTGAACAACAACGTAATGATAAAAATATGTTATTGAATGAAATTCAGGGTTGACAAATATAGCTTCCGGTGGTAAATTAAGTGTAAATTTAACAGATTAAACCGATGAAGCGGAAGTCAAAGTAGTCATGCGCGCACAGAGAATCCGGGAAGGTGAGAGCCGGGTGGAAATGCAGTCTGCCAAATGGGCCGCTGAGGGCACAGTGAAAGGTTGAAGATTACAGAGCAGACTAAGTATCCTGTGACGTGAGGCATACGTCAGTTGTCGGGAATATGAAGGTATTTCGCAAAGAGTACGGTTCAAACCGTAAATCAAGGTGGCACCGCGGGTGAAGTATATACGCTCGTCCTTGACAGAAACGATAATTCTGTCAAGGACGGGCTTTTTTATGTTTCTGGCAGAAACTGAATTAATCACAGGAGGTGTTTCCATGTATCCAACATTAGAAACCATCAGGCAGCTTGCACGGACAAAAGAATATCGTCGTATTCCTCTGTGCAGAGAACTTTATGCAGACAGATATACACCGGTAGAGGTAATGCGCATTTTGCGAAAAGCCAGCCGCCATTGTTACCTGCTGGAAAGTGCCAGCCAGACAGAAGTGTGGGGCAGGTATTCTTTCCTGGGGTATGAACCGTCCATGGAGATTACCTGTACAGACGGAACATTGAAGATCCGGACAACCGATGCTGAGGGAAAAACAGAGGAAACCGTAAGGCAGGTCACACATCCCGGTGATACTCTCAGAGAAATCATCCGGAAATATAAAACCCCGGTAATGGAAAAGATGCCTCCTTTTACAGGCGGTCTTGTAGGATATTTCTCCTACGATTATATCAAATACAGTGAACCCAAGCTGAAACTGGAGGACAGGGAACAGCAGGATTTCAGGGACATGGATTTAATGCTTTTTGATCAGGTGATCGTATTTGACCATTTCAGACAGAAAGTACTTCTGATCACAGGTGTGATGACAGAGGATCTGGAAGCCTCCTACGAGAAAGCAGTAAAGAAATTGAAGGAAATGGCGCAGCTGATCCGAAACGGGGAGCATATGGAATTTGAACCGCTGAGACTTCAGTCAGAAATACAGCCGAAATTTCCGAAAGAAAAATATGCAGAGATGGTGGAGAAAGCCAAACATTACATCAGAGAAGGTGATATTTTCCAGGTAGTACTTTCCAATCCCATGCGTGCGAAAGCAACAGGAAGCCTGTTTGATACTTACCGGGTTCTTCGGGCATCTAATCCTTCTCCTTATATGTTTTATTTCTCCAGTGATGACATTGAACTGGCAGGTGCTTCCCCGGAAACCCTTGTGAAGCTGGAAAATGGCACCTTAAGTACCTTCCCTCTGGCAGGAACCAGACCAAGAGGAAAGACAAGAGAAGAGGATAAAGAACTTGAAGAGGGACTTCTGAAAGATGAGAAAGAGCTGGCAGAACACAATATGTTGGTAGACCTGGGAAGAAACGATATTGGAAAGATCAGCAAGATCGGAACTGTAAAAGTAGAAAAGTATCTCTGCGTAGAACGTTTTTCCCATGTAATGCATCTGGGCTCCACAGTAACAGGAATCATCCGGGATGATAAAGACGCTGTGGATGCAGTAGACGCAATCCTTCCGGCAGGAACCCTTTCCGGAGCACCCAAATTCAGAGCCTGTCAGATCATCGAGGAACTGGAACAGAGCAAACGAGGCATTTACGGAGGCGCCATCGGATATCTGGATTTTGCAGGAAATCTGGATACCTGTATTGCCATCCGCCTGGTTTATAAGAAAAACGGAGAAATCTGTATCCGTTCAGGTGCCGGAATCGTGGCAGACAGTGTACCGGAAAAGGAATTTCAGGAATGCTGCAACAAGGCAAGAGCTGTGGTACAGGCAATTGAACAGGCACAGGAGGGATTAGAATGATATTACTGATCGATAATTATGACAGCTTTTCCTATAACTTATATCAGCTCATCGGCGCAGTGGAACCGGACATCAAAGTAGTGAGAAACGATGAGTGTACACTGGAAGAAATCGCAGAGATGAAACCGGAAGCCATCATTTTATCCCCTGGTCCGGGAAGGCCGGAGGATGCAGGTATCTGTATTCCGGTGATTAAAGAATTTGCAGGAAAAATCCCCATCCTGGGTGTGTGCCTGGGACATCAGTCCATCTGCGAAGCCTTTGGAGGAACAGTTTCCTATGCAAAAGAGCTGATGCATGGAAAGAAAAAACTGATGTATAAAACAGGAGAAAGTCAGCTTTTTAAGGGTCTGCCGGATACCTTTGCAGCAGCCAGATATCATTCCCTGGCAGCGTTAAAGGATACCCTGCCTGCAGAACTTAAGGTGACAGCAGAGTCAGAGGACGGAGAGGTCATGGCAGTGGAACATACAAAATATCCTGTGTTCGGAGTACAGTTTCATCCTGAATCTGTAATGACACCGGACGGCAGAGTGATGATAGAGAACTTTATGGAGGTAGTGAGAAATGATTAAGGAAGCCATTATTAAATTATCAAAGAAACAGGATTTAGCTTATGCGGAAGCAGAAGCTGTAATGGACGAGATTATGAGCGGTCAGGCAACACCTGTACAGATGTCTGCTTATCTTACTGCATTAGCTTTAAAAGGAGAGACAATTGATGAGATCACAGCTTCCGCAGCAGGAATGAGAGCTCACTGTATCAAACTTCTCCACAACCTGGATGTGCTTGAAATCGTGGGTACCGGCGGAGACGGTTCTAATTCCTTCAATATTTCCACTACTTCTTCTCTGGTGATCGCAGCAGGCGGTGTTCCGGTTGCAAAACATGGAAACAGGGCAGCATCCTCCAAATCCGGTGCAGCAGATGTTCTGGAAACACTGGGAGTGAAGATTACACTGACGCCGGAACGCAGTGCAGAGATCCTGAAAAAGATCAACATCTGCTTCCTGTTTGCGCAGAATTATCACATTGCAATGAAATATGTGGCACCGATCCGTAAAGAGCTAGGAATCCGTACTGTATTTAACATTCTTGGACCGTTAAGTAATCCGGCAGGTGCAAACATGGAACTGATGGGAGTTTACGATCAGTCACTGGTGGAGCCACTAGCACAGGTTATGGCAAATCTGGGCGTTAACAGAGGAATGGTTGTCTATGGACAGGACAGTCTGGATGAGATTTCCATGTGCGCACCTACTTCTGTATGTGAGATCAGGGATGGCAAATTTACTTCCTATGAGATCACACCGGAACAGTTTGGATATGAGAGATGTGAGAAGGGTGCCCTGACAGGTGGTACACCTGCAGAAAACGCAGAGATCACAAAAGCAATCCTGAAAGGTGAGGAAAAAGGTCCGAAGCGTCAGGCGGTATGTTTAAATGCAGGTGCAGCACTCTATATCGCAGGAAAAGCCGCTTCCATAGAAGAAGGAGTGAAGCTGGCAGAATCCCTCATCGACAGCGGTGCAGCACTGAAAAAACTGGGAGAATTTGTAGAAGAGACAAATAAATAAAAAGCAACCCCAAATTACTAATGTAAAGGAAATCTGTAACTGTCCGGTAATCTGCTGACTGTGGATATACAGAACAGTTACAGAAAAATCATAGAGATTATGAAGAATATATTAGAAGAAATAGCAGCCAGAACAAGAGAAAGAATTGCAAAAGAAAAGTCCTGTATTTTTGTTTCGGAGCTGGAGAACCGGATTCAGGAAGTAAATAAAAATGCAGGGAAGAGAATTACATTTCTCCAGGCATTACAAAAAGACGGTATGTCCTATATCTGCGAGGTAAAGAAAGCCTCCCCCTCAAAGGGACTGATTGCACCGGATTTTCCATATCTGGCAATTGCAAAGGAATATGAACAGGCAGGTGCAAGTGCAATCTCCTGTCTCACAGAACCTTTTTATTTCCAGGGAGCAGACCAGTATCTGAGAGAAATCGCAGCCACTGTACAGATACCTGTACTCCGCAAGGATTTTACAGTAGATGAATATATGATCTATCAGGCGAAATCCCTTGGTGCTTCCGCAGTATTACTTATCTGTGCTATCCTGGATGACGGAGAATTAAGAGCATACAGACAGCTTGCAAAAGAGCTGGGACTGGATGCACTGGTAGAAGCACACGATGACTACGAAGTGGACAGAGCCTTAAATCTCGGGGCAGAGATCGTGGGAGTCAATAACCGGGATCTGAGAACCTTTCAGGTAGATATGAACAACAGCATCTGCCTGAGAAAAATGGCACCGGACAATGTAGTTTTTGTTTCCGAGAGCGGAATCCGCACCCCGGAGGATATCCGGCTTCTTTATGAGAATAAAGTGGATGCGGTACTGATCGGGGAAACACTGATGCGAAGCCCGGACAAGAAAGCAGCACTGGAAAGTCTGAATGGCAGCCCGTTACGCTGAAAGATCGAATATTATCTGAGAGGATAGAATATGACCAGAGAACAACAGCAAAGAACCAAAATCAAAATCTGTGGTCTGAAACGCCCGGAAGACATTACCTATGTAAATGAAGCAAAACCTGATTACTGTGGATTTATCATAGAATTTCCGAAGAGCAGCAGAAATGTTACAGGTGCATTGGTGAGAGAACTTACTGCAAAACTTAATCCAGACATTATCCCTGTAGGTGTTTTTGTAAATGCAGCACCTGAGCGTGTGGAGGAACTGCTTCTTGACGGAACTATCCATATTGCACAGCTTCATGGACAGGAAGATGAGGCATATATACGGAGAATCCAAAAGAATACAGGGCATCAGGTTATAAAGGCCTTTTCCGTAAAAACAGCTCAGGATATTGAAAATGCCCTGAAAAGTCCGGCAGATTATATACTGCTTGATCAGGGTGGCGGTGGAACAGGACAGACCTTTGACTGGTCACTGATCCCGGAGATAGACAGACCGTTTTTCCTGGCAGGAGGACTGGGTGCAGATAATCTGGAAACAGCCGTCCGGACTATTCATCCCTATGCAGTAGATCTGAGCAGTAGTGTGGAGACAGATGGAATGAAAGACAGAGATAAGATTTTGAAGGCAGTTCAACTGGTGCATATGAAATAAGATAACCGAATCAAGTAAGTCACCTGCTTCAATTGCGAAAAGCAATAAGCAGTGGGTGGGGACTTGCTTGTATCAGGAGGAGTGCAAGCTCCTTCTGATAAACTGCGGAGCAGTTATTCGGTTATGAGCAAGTAGCGAAGCGGATTGCGAATATCCGCTTGACTAATTCAGAAAGAACATAGAATACTCTGACCGACCATCTGACAGGCCAGGGATTACATACATAAAAGGAGGACATATACAGATGTCAAAAGGAAGATTCGGCATCCATGGAGGACAGTACATTCCGGAAACACTGATGAATGCTGTCATCGAATTGGAGGAAGCCTACAACCATTATAAAGATGATCCGGAGTTTAACGCAGAGCTTACAGAGCTTCTGAACGAATATGCAGGAAGACCATCCCGTCTCTACTTTGCATCTCACATGACAGAAGATCTGGGTGGAGCAAAAGTATACTTAAAGAGAGAAGATTTAAACCATACAGGTGCTCACAAAATCAACAATGTACTTGGTCAGGTACTTCTTGCAAAAAAAATGGGCAAGACCCGTGTCATTGCAGAAACAGGCGCAGGTCAGCATGGTGTGGCAACAGCAACAGCAGCAGCTCTTATGGGTATGGAATGTGAAATCTTCATGGGAAAAGAAGACACAGAACGTCAGGCATTAAATGTATACAGAATGCGTCTTCTGGGTGCAAAGGTCAATGCAGTTACTTCCGGTACTGCAACACTGAAGGATGCTGTTTCCGAGACAATGAGAGAGTGGACAAACCGTATTTCCGATACACATTATGTACTTGGTTCTGTAATGGGACCTCATCCGTTCCCTACAATTGTTCGCGATTTTCAGGCAGTGATCTCCAAAGAAATCAAAGAGCAGATCCTTGAAAAAGAGGGCAGACTTCCGGATGCAGTTCTTGCATGTGTAGGTGGCGGATCCAATGCGATCGGAACATTCTACAATTTTATCAATGACAAAGATGTCCGTCTGATCGGATGTGAGGCAGCAGGACGTGGCGTAAATACGGCAGAGACAGCAGCTACCATTGCAACCGGCAAACTGGGAATCTTCCATGGAATGAAATCTTATTTCTGCCAGGATGAATATGGTCAGATCGCACCTGTATATTCCATTTCCGCAGGTCTGGATTATCCGGGAATCGGACCGGAACATGCGCATCTCTATGATACAGGACGTGCAGAATATGTACCTGTCACAGATGAAGAAGCAGTAGAAGCATTTGAATATCTCTCCAGAACAGAGGGAATCATTCCTGCTATTGAGAGTGCTCATGCAGTAGCTTACGCAAAGAAAATTGTTCCGCAGATGAGAAAAGACCAGATCGTGGTCATTACAATTTCCGGACGTGGAGATAAGGACTGCGCAGCAATCGCGCGTTACAGAGGGGAGGATATTCATGAATAAGAGAATTACAGAAGCATTTGAAAAAGGAAAGGCATTTATCCCGTTTATTACCTGTGGAGATCCGTCTCTGGAAGTGACAGAGCAGCTTGTCTATGCAATGGAGGAAGCTGGTGCAGACCTGATCGAGCTTGGGATTCCGTTTTCTGATCCTACAGCAGAGGGACCGGTGATCCAGAGAGCAAATGTGAGAGCACTTTCCGGTGGTGTGACTACAGATAAGGTATTTGACATGGTGGTACAGATCAGAAAGAACAGTTCTGTTCCTATGGTGTTTATGACTTATGCAAACGTGGTATTTTCTTACGGAACGGAGCGGTTTATTAAAACAGCTGCAGAAATCGGAATGGATGGTTTGATTCTGCCAGATGTGCCATTTGAGGAAAAAGAAGAGTTTGACAGTGTATGTAAGAAACACGGTATTGATCTGATCTCTCTGATCGCGCCGACTTCTCATGAGAGGGTCGCACAGATTGCGAAGGATGCGGAAGGGTTTGTGTATTGTGTTTCTTCTCTTGGTGTTACAGGAACAAGAACTAATATTACTACGGATATCGGAGCTATGGTGAAGTTAGTGAAGGCTGTGAAGGATATTCCATGTGCTGTGGGATTTGGTATTTCTACGCCGGAGCAGGCGAAGAAGATGGCAGCACAGTCGGACGGGGCAATTGTAGGATCTGCAATTGTGAAGTTGTGTGCAGAACATGGTGCGGACTGTGTACCGTATGTGAAAGAGTATGTGAAGTCTATGAAAGATGCTGTAATGGAAGCTTAGGAGTTGAAGAGGGACGCGCAGAAACATATTTCATTTCGTGTGCGGTTTCGAAGCCTAAGAACTTCTAAGCTGCTAAAAATATGTTTCTGCGCTGTGTATTGGTATGAACTGGAGTAATTCGTATCTTTTATAAGAAAGATCTCAGAATCTGCAGAACTCCGTTTTCCCAGTAGGGCGGGCAGGTATTTTTGGCGGCAGCCCGGACTTCGGGGCGGGAGTTGGAGACTGCGTAGCTGAGACCGGCATTCTGAAGCATTTCAATATCGTTGAGGTTATCTCCGAAAGTGCAGGTTTCGTCAGGTGAAATTCCCAGATATTCCTGAAGGAAAGCAACGGAAGGACCTTTGCCGGAACCTGGGGCAGTACAGTCCATCCATTCCTTGCCGGCGGCAGCCATAACTGTTTTGTCTTTCCAGGTGGGAGTGAATAAAGGGGCGCACATTTCCTCACAGGCGTTGGGGTGGTAGACAGCAAATTTGTTTACCTGCTGCCCCTCGAGTTTTAACATTTCCGGAACTTCATGGATATCATATCCGTAAGAATCTCTCAGCCAGTGAAACATCTGGCTGCCTCCGTCTTCTGCGAAACAGCGTTCAGGTGTGGAAATAAAATAATCACAGGAAGGCATATTCTCTCTTACCATAGAACACATTCCTTTCCAGATTTTGTCCGGCAGAGTATCCACTTTCAGAATCTCCTTCGGAGTCCGTACAACAGTTCCTCCGTCAGAGATATAAAGCAGTCTGTCTGCGACAGGGGCAAACAGTTTTCTCTCACTTCTGTACTGTCGTCCGGAGCATGCCACAAACACAATCCCCTTATCAATCAGCCTTCCGATAACCTCCATATACTCCCCGTCAATAGCCAGAGTCCCATCCTTTACCAAAGTTCCATCTATATCTGAAGCAATCAATTTAATCATATGAATAAGAAATCCTTTCTATACAAATTCATTTTAAAAATTCTCTTTGTAATTGTAATAAGTCCCTTCTATAATAAATACAAATAAATACAATCCCCATTTTATCACGCTAAAATACAACTTACCATAAGAAATTAGGAAAAATTGCAATTATTCACCAGTCCCGTTTTATGCGTTATCATCCTGCAAAATTTTCTGTGAGAAAATCTCATCTGCATAGCCTGTCGTTGCAAGGCGCATTACTGTGAACGAAGTGAGCAGTAACAGCCCGGCAGTCCCGCAGCCAGCCAACAGGCAGGAAATATTTTTGGTTTCAGGTGCATTTGCAGTGGGCGTAGTAACTCTTGGTGCGTGGGAATCTGCGTTATTCAAAAATTGCTCACTGTCTGAGCGAAGCGAGTTTGAGTAATTTTTGAATGTTTTTAGCAGATTTCCACACACCTAGAGTTATTAGCCCGCGAAACCGCACCTGAAACCAAAAATATTTCCTGTCGTCCCCAATTTTTTTGCCCGCCAAACCCCATTGACTTTTCCACCCTTTTTTCTTATATTATATAAATAGAAATCTGCGTACTCTGAAAACTACGCATTTAAACCCTGAAAAAAGGAGAGTTGCTCGAAATGAACAAAAAAATGCTCTTTGTTTTCAATCCCAAGGCAGGTAAAGGCAAGATTAAAACAAACCTGCTTGATATAGTAGATATTTTCAACAAAGGCGGTTATGAAGTCATTATCTATTCCACACAGAAACCAAAAGATGCCTACGAGAAAGCCAAAGAATACGAATCCAAAGTGGACCTTATCGTATGTAGCGGCGGAGACGGGACTCTTGATGAGGTGGTTACCGGAGTAATGGAAAAGAAGAGTTCCATTCCCATCGGATACATTCCGGCAGGAAGCACCAACGACTTTGCAAACAGTCTCTTTATGCCGAAAAGCATGACAGATGCCGCTTCCATGATCATGGAAGAGAAACTTTATCACTGTGACATCGGCAGATTCAATAACCAGAGCTTTACATATATAGCAGCTTTCGGTCTTTTCACAGATGTAGCCTATCAGACAGATCAGGATCTCAAGAATATCCTTGGCCATGTAGCCTATCTTCTTGAGGGAGTGAAACGCCTTTTTGATATCAAATCATACCATATGAGAATTGAATCTGAAGAATTAACTGTGGAGGATGACTTCATCTTTGGGATGATCACCAATTCCCGTTCAGTGGGAGGGTTCAAGAACCTTACAGGCAAGAACGTGGATATGAATGACGGACTTTTTGAAGTTACCATGATCACAAGACCGAAGAATCCGCTGGAATTGCAGGAGATCATGACTGCAATGCTGACAGCAGAGGACAATACAGATCTGATCCATTCTTTTAAATCAGCCAGGGTGACCATTACCTCAGAAGAACCGGTACCATGGACTCTGGACGGTGAATACGGCGGCAGTCATACACAGATAGAGATTGAAAACTGCCACGAAGCACTGAATCTGTATCTGAAAAGTACAAAAAATGAGGAAACCAGATCAATTGGAATTTCCCCGTTAATAAATAAAAAGGAGAAATAAAATGGGTGAGTATATCAATGTAGTAGAGACTTTTGGATGTGACGTGTTTAATGATTCCGTCATGCAGGCACGACTTCCGAAGAAAATCTACAAAGAATTGAAAAAAACCATAGAAGAGGGCAAAGAACTGTCTATGGAAATTGCGGATGTAGTAGCACACGAGATGAAAGAATGGGCCATCGAGAAAGGTGCCACACATTACAGCCACTGGTTCCAGCCCCTTACAGGTGTGACAGCAGAGAAACACGATGCTTTTATCACAGCTCCGATGGATAACGGCAAGGTCCTGATGTCTTTCTCCGGAAAAGAACTGATCAAAGGTGAACCGGATGCATCTTCTTTCCCGTCCGGTGGATTAAGAGCAACTTTTGAGGCGAGAGGATATACAGCATGGGACTGTACATCACCGGCTTTTGTGCGTCATGATGCAGCAGGCGGAACACTCTGTATTCCTACTGCATTCTGTTCCTATACAGGAGAAGCACTTGACCAGAAGACCCCACTTCTTCGTTCTATGGAAGCAATTAACACCCAGGCACTCCGTCTGCTGAGACTTTTCGGAAATACAACTTCTAAGAAAGTAACTCCGTCAGTAGGAGCAGAGCAGGAATATTTCCTGATCGATAAAGAGAAATGGCTTCAGAGAAAAGACCTGATCTATACAGGCAGAACTCTTTTTGGAGCTATGCCTCCGAAGGGACAGGAAATGGATGACCATTACTTTGGAAGTATCCGTCAGAGAATTTCCGCATACATGAAAGAGGTAAATGAAGAATGCTGGAAGCTTGGAATTCCTGCAAAGACACAGCATAATGAGGTTGCTCCTGCACAGCATGAGCTTGCACCGATTTATGCACCGGTCAATATCGCAGCAGACCAGAACCAGATGATGATGCGTATCCTTAAAAAGGTTGCCAGCCGTCATGGAATGCGCTGTGTCCTTCATGAGAAACCATTTGCAGGTGTGAACGGTTCCGGTAAGCATAATAACTGGTCTCTTACCACAGATGACGGAATCAATCTTCTGGATCCGGGCAAAACACCTCATGAAAATATTCAGTTCCTTCTGGTCCTCACCTGTATCCTGAAAGCAGTAGATGAACATGCAGATCTTCTGCGTGAATCTGCGGCAGATGTGGGAAATGACCAGAGACTTGGCGGCCATGAGGCACCGCCGGCAGTGATTTCTGTATTTCTTGGAGAGCAGCTGGAGGATGTTCTGGAACAGCTGGTCAGCACAGGAACAGCAACTCACAGTAAAAAGGGAAGTAAGCTGGAAACAGGTGTTAAGACGCTGCCTGATTTCATGAAGGATGCCACAGACCGTAACCGTACTTCACCTTTTGCTTTCACAGGAAATAAATTTGAATTCCGTATGGTAGGCTCAAGGGATTCTATTTCTGCATGTAACGTAGTCCTGAACACGATCACAGCAGAAGTATTTAAGGAAGCATGTGACCGTCTGGAAAAAGCTCCTGATTTCGAACTGGCGGTACATGACCTGATCAAAGAATATGCCACAGATCATCAGAAAATCGTATTTAACGGAAATGGCTATGCACCAGAATGGGAGAAAGAAGCAAAACGCCGCGGACTTCCGATCCTTCCGAGCATGGTAGATGCAATCCCTGCACTTACTACAGAGAAGGCGGTGAAACTCTTTGAATCTTTTGATGTATTCTCAAGAGCTGAGCTTGAATCACGTGCAGAGATTAAATATGAGATTTATTCTAAAGCAATCAATATTGAAGCAAAGACAATGATCGACATGGCAACCAAGCAGATTATTCCGGCAGTTATCAGATATACCACTGTTCTTGGCGAATCGATCAATACAGTGAAGACAGCGGGCGAAGGACTGATCGATGTAAGTGTACAGCTTGACCTGCTCAAGAAAGCGTCAAAACTCTTAAAGGCTGCAAACAGTGCCATGAGTAAGCTGAGCAAACTGGTTGAGAAGACCCCGGAATATGCAGAGGGACGGGACAGAGCCGTATTCTGCAGAGAAAAGGTGGTTCCTGCAATGGAAGCTTTACGTGAGCCGGTGGATGAACTGGAAATGATCGTAGATAAGGAAATGTGGCCGATGCCTTCTTATGGAGATCTTGTATTTGAAGTATAATGTTGTAAAAATATAAAGAAGAATGCTATAATGAAAGGGTCGTGAATCTGTAAAAGATAAGCGGCCTTTTTCTATAACACAAACTGGACTATAATAGTTATATAAAGGAGAACTAAATGGAAGAACTGAAATTTCTGGAGGAGCAGCAGGTAGCCCCTGAACTGATAAAGAGAGTAGAAGAATTCCGCAGCCGGTATGAAGTGGCACCGGAAACAGCAGGCAGGATTGTGAAACCATCCATTCCATTTTACGGAAAAGACATTCTGGAAATGGCCATTGCCGGATTGCTCAAAGGGGAGAACCTGTTACTCACCGGTCCAAAGGCAACAGGAAAAAATATCCTTGCAGAGAACCTGGCATATATTTTCAACCGTCCCGCGTACAATGTTTCTTTTCATGTAAATACTAACAGCGGAGATTTGATCGGCACAGACACTTTCGTGGACAACGAAGTTAAGCTCCGCAAAGGAACTATCTATCAGTGTGCAGAATACGGTGGTTTCGGAATCCTCGACGAGATCAATATGGCAAAGAACGATGCAGTTTCCGTTCTTCATGCAACTTTGGATTATCGCCGTTCCATCGATGTCCCGGGCTATGACAAAATTGATCTTCATCCGGCTGCCCGTTTTATCGGAACCATGAATTACGGTTATGCAGGAACCAAAGAACTCAATGAAGCGCTGGTATCCAGATTCCTGGTTATAGACATGCCGGCTCAGACTGAAGAATCCCTGGAATTTATTTTCCGCCGGATGTTCCCGAATATAAAAGAAAATGCCAGAACACAGTTCATCGGAGTATTCCTGGATCTTCAGCTCAAAGCCACAAACAGTGAAATTTCCACCAAACCTCTGGATCTGCGAGGTCTCCTTGCAGCCATGAAGATTGTAGAAACCGGACTTTCTCCGAGAAAAGCAGTTACTATGGGAGTGGTGAACAAGACCTTTGACATTTTCGAGAAAGAAATCGTAGAGGATATTGTGAAAACCAGAATTCCGGCAGACTGGACAAGGGATGATGTATATGAAAGATGAGAAAATCGTAGAAATCGACGATTACCGTCTGGAACTGGAAAACAGGATCCGCAATCTCCTCTGGACTATCAGCGGGGATTACACGTTAAATATGAAAGTAGACGTTTCCCTGTATCTGCGCTCAAAAGCAATCGCTCTGTATGACGGCATCAAGCAGGGCGCTCTGGCAAAATATTATGACAGGAATCTGCTGGGTTTATATCTGGTAAAAAAAGTCTTCTGCCAGGCAGGAGAGGGAGAACTGACTGCAGTAGCACAGCTATGTGTAGAAGAAGCAATCGGGGACAAAATCTGTCAGGAACGTCCGGGAGTCCGGGAGATGCAGAAGGAAGCATTCGAGGATATCCTGGATCAGGAGTTTGAACGGATGCCCGCATACGGAGATATTCTTGGCCGATTGAAGATTGCCATCCTGCGTGACCGTTTACAGAATGGAAACCATTATGTAGAAGAGCGTCTTCGAAAAATCCGCGACATGGTTTACAAGGCCAGAACAGCTGCAGACACTATAGAACTGATCCGTATTATTGACAGTCTTTACAACACTATCATTGATCCGGATTTTGAGAAAGATCATGGAACACTGGAACAGGTTATGGCAGTCACCCTGGAAGAACTGACAGAATACGACTGGGAAGATTTTCTCACAGAAGAACTTTATGAGGAAGCTCTGGAGAGTTACATCGAACAGATGACAAATAAGATTACGGACATGGAAGACACTGCTGTCACTGAAGAAATGGAAAAACAGCGCCAGACCAAACACAAAATTACAATTCTCACAGAGGAAGAACTTGAGAAAGCATACACCTATGTTGAGTTGAATTTCGGAAAAACTTATCTCACTCCTGCAGAAGAGAAGCGAATGAATTATCTGATGTGCAGGGAACTTCACAGAGACTGCAGCCTTTATTTTACAGAAGGAATTCTTAAGAATCCGGTCAAACGAAACTATCAGTACGAATATGCAGTGCGATTAAAGAATAAGAATATCTGGCTCTACCATGACAAACACAGAATCGTAAAGCAGAACATCGCATCCCTCACAGACCTTTTACGAAAGACACTGGTGCTGAAAAGCGAGACGCAGGAAGTACTGTCAGACAGAGGAACGATCATTCCGTCCAGACTCTGGCGTGTGGGCAGAAGCAGTGAAGCAAATCTGTTTAAAAGAGAATTGAAATCTGATGCATCTGATTTTGTAGTAGATGTGCTGATCGATGCCAGCGGTTCCCAGATGTCCAGGCAGGGAGATGTGGCATTACAGGCTTATATCATCAGTGAAGCATTAAGTAATGTAAACCTGCCTCACCGTGTCATGAGCTTCTGCACATTCTGGGACTATACGATCCTTCACAGATTCCGTGAGTACGATGATCCACAGTCAGCTAATGAAAATATTTTTAATTATGTAACTTCTTCCAATAACAGGGATGGACTTGCTATCAAAACCGCAGGATACGGTCTGCTTCAGAGATCTGAGGAGAAAAAAATCCTCATTGTATTAAGTGATGGAAAACCATATGATGTCATCGTAAACAGACCTCACGCAAAGAACCCGGAACCTTATATGGGAAAATATGCGATCAATGATACTGCTACAGAAGTGCGGCACCTGCGAAACCTTGGAGTAAGTGTTCTGGGAGTCTTTGCAGGGGAAGAAAAGGACCTATCCACAGAAAAAAAGATATTTGGAAAAGATTTCGCATATATCCGGGATATTTCGAATTTTTCCAGAATTGTTGGGAGATACCTGATTAAACAGTTGGATTCAGATGAATAGACTGATAAAACAGGGCAAAAATATGCTGTTTGAGCGTGTTGATATGTTAAGAGATTATCAAGTTAGCACGTTAATATGGTAAAGTGCATAAAAAACCAGTTTTTTCACCTTGCCTTTTTGTATAAATTTCGCTATAATGTTCTATGTTTATAAATCAATACAAAAGGGAGAGGAAATCATGAACGAAAACAAAGAGTTCAAACCGTATATTCCGGCTGACAAGATCACACCAGAATTTACGGTGACATCCATCATCATGGGTGTTATCCTTGCAGTTATCTTCGGTGCAGCCAATGCTTATCTTGGTCTGCGTGTAGGTATGACTGTATCTGCTTCCATTCCGGCAGCAGTTATTTCCATGGGCGTAATTCGCAAGATCATGAAAAAGAACTCCATTCTGGAGAGCAACATGGTCCAGACAATCGGTTCAGCCGGTGAATCACTGGCAGCCGGTGCAATTTTCACAATGCCTGCTCTGTTCCTTTGGGCAGAAGAAGGACTTTGTGAAATGCCGGGTATCGTGGAAATCACATTAATCGCACTTTGCGGTGGTGTTCTTGGTGTACTTTTTATGGTACCACTTCGTAACGCACTGATCGTAAAAGAGCATGCAACACTTCTTTATCCTGAAGGAACTGCCTGCGCAGATGTTCTTCTTGCAGGTGAAGAGGGTGGTGCAAACGCTGCGACAGTATTCTCAGGTATGGGAATCGCAGCGATCTTTAAATTTGTCGTTGACGGTTTAAAGGTAATCCCTGCAGACGTTGCAGTAGCATTTAAAGGATTCAAAGGTGAAATTGGTATGGAATGCTATCCTGCACTTCTCGGTGTTGGATATATCGTAGGACCAAGAATCGCATCCTTTATGTTTGTTGGTTCTCTTATTGGCTGGATGGTGCTGATTCCGGTAATCTGTTTGTTCGGAGCTGATACAGTTATGTATCCCGGAACAGAAACAATTTCTGCTCTTTATGCAGCAGGCGGAGCATCTAAAATCTGGAGTACTTATGTAAAATATATCGGAGCAGGAGCTATCGCAACAGGTGGTATTATTTCTCTGATCAAATCCCTGCCTCTGATCATTGCAACCTTCCGTGATTCCATGAAGAGCATGAAGGGTGGCAAGAATACAAGTACAGAAAGAACTGCACAGGATCTTCCAATGAACGTTATCCTGATCGGTATTGTGGCAATGGTTGCGATCATTTGGCTTGTTCCGGCTATCCCGGTTAACCCGATCGGTGCGCTGATTATCGTAATCTTCGGCTTCTTCTTTGCAACTGTATCTTCCCGTATGGTTGGTCTTGTAGGAAGCTCCAACAACCCTGTATCAGGTATGGCTATCGCTACTCTTCTGATCGCAACAATGATTATCAAAGCATCCGGCAAAACCGGTATCGACGGAATGAAAGCAGCAATTGCTATTGGTTCCGTAATCTGTATCGTAGCAGCGATCGCAGGTGATACTTCACAGGACTTAAAGACAGGTTATCTTCTTGGTGCAACTCCTAAGAAGCAGCAGATCGGTGAGCTTATCGGTGTTGTTGCTGCCGGTCTTGCTATCGGTGGAGTTCTTTATCTTCTGAACACTGCATGGGGATACGGAAGTGCAGAAGTACCTGCTCCTCAGGCAACTCTGATGAAGATGATCGTAGAAGGTATCATGGGCGGCAAGCTTCCATGGACACTGGTATTTATCGGTGTATTCCTTGCAATTGGTCTGGAAATCTTAAGAATTCCGGTTATGCCATTTGCTATCGGTCTTTACCTTCCAATCTACCTCAACGCTGCTATCATGATCGGTGGTGTTGTTCGTATGTTCGTTGACGGAAGAAAGAATGTTGATGATAAGAAAAAAGAAGAACAGGCAACAGACGGTACACTTTACTGTGCAGGTATGATCGCAGGTGAAGGTCTTGTAGGTATCCTTCTTGCAATCCTTGCAGTAGTAAACGTAAGCAGTGTATTTGATCTCTCCGGAAGCATTAACCTTGGTAATGCAGGCGGCGTGATCCTGATGTTACTTATGATCTTAAGCCTTCTGAAATTCAGTATCTGGAACAAGAAGAAAGCCTGATCAGGCGGAGATGATAATATTTAAATGAGTAAAAAGAAAAAAGAATTACAGATCAATTATCTGGATCTCATTCCTGAGCGCAGTGCACAGCTTCGCTGGCATACTGATATCAGGGGGAGAATGGTGCTGGAAATAGAGAATAAGGGCGCGTTTAACACGATTGCCCAGAAGCTGTTTGGAAAACCCAGATATACGAAGATACATCTGGATGACAATGGCACATTTATCTGGCCACTCATAGATGGCAGGAAGACAGTGGAAGATATTGCTGCACTGGTAAAAGACGAATTTGGGGAGAAGGCAGAGCCTTTATATCCAAGGATCGTTAAATACTTCCAGATAATGGAGAGTTATCATTTTGTAAATTTTATCAATAAGCCTGAAAAATAAGGTAAGAATAAGAGCGGGAGCAGTCCTTCATGGATTGCTGCCGTTCTTGTAGTTTATGGAAGAATAATTACGGCACAGTGATAAAGCGGTATCTCTGGCTGATATTCATGAAAGCATAAAACAAATATTATTTTTACAGAATACAAGGAGGCGAATGAATGAAGTTAGTAAATGGAAAAAGATCACAGCTTCTGGAATATCTGATGATCATAGCAGGAACCGGATTAATGGCACTGGCGATCAATTCCGTATTTGATGCATCAGGTATGGTAACCGGAGGCTTTTCAGGTATTGCGATCATTATAAAAGCAGGGAGTCAGGGAATCATTGACGGTGGTATCCCTCTCTGGGTAACAAATATGGGTTTGAACATTCCACTGTTTCTGATCGGATGGAAGATTAATGGATTCTCCTTTGTAAAAAAAGCTTTGATAGGAGAAATTGCTCTGTCCACCTGGCTTGCCATAGAACCTGTATGGAATCTTGCTGGCAATGATCTTCTTCTTGCCGCACTTTACGGTGGTGTGATCCAGGGTGTGGGAATCGGTCTTGTCTTTCTGGGCGGTGGAACAACCGGAGGAACCGATATGATGGCAGCTATCATCCAGAAATATCTGCAGCAATATTCAATCGCACAGATCATGCAGGTTATAGATGCAGGCGTTGTACTGGTGGGTATGTATGTGTTTGGCATCCACAAGGCACTCTATGCGATTATTGCGGTATATCTGGTGACAAAAGTATCTGACGGTTTGATTGAAGGTCTGAAATTCTCAAAAGCTGCCTATATCATTACAGCAAAGCCAAAAGAAATAGCAGATATGATCATGAAAGATCTGGACAGAGGTGTAACAGGCATTAGTGCCAGAGGAATGTACTCAGGACAGGATAAACTGATGCTTTTCTGCGTGGTAAATAAAAAAGAGATCGTAATGCTTAAAGAAAAAGTAGATGAAATTGATCCGGAAGCTTTTGTGATAGTGACAGATGCCAGGGAAGTTCATGGAGAAGGTTTTATTGAAAAAAAGTAATACAAAAAAATATATAAAAAATTGTAAATTTTTTTCTCTTTCCTCTTTCATTTTTGGTAAATATATATTAAAATACAATACAGGTATAAGGTTTTATAGTTAAAACGGAAAATAAACACTATAGGATGAGAAGGGATTGAAATCAGATGATATCGAATCAGGTGCTTCAGAATACTCTTGAAGGGTTAAAAGAAATTTCCAGAACAGAATTTTGTGTACTCGACACAGAAGGCAAAGTGCTTGCAAGTACTTTTGCAGATTTTTCCATTGCAACACAGGATGTACAGGCTTTCGTAGAATCACAGGCCGACAGCCAGCTTGTAAAGGGGTTCCAGTATTTTAAAGTCTGTGATGACTATCAGCTGGAATATATACTGGTCGCCCATGGCGACGATGAAGATACTTATATGGTTGGCAAGCTCGTCGCTTTTCAGATCCAGAATCTGATCGTAGCGTATAAAGAACGCTTTGACAAAGACAGCTTTATCAAGAACCTGCTTCTTGACAACCTGCTTCTTGTTGACATTTATAATCGTGCGAAGAAACTGCACATTGAGGCAGATGTCCGCCGCGTAGTCATGATCCTTGAAATGCCACAGGAGAAAGACCACAGCTCCATGGAAAGCGTGAAGAGTCTTTTCGGCGGTAAAAGTAAAGACTTTATCACAGCAGTAGATGAGAAAAGTATTATCGTAGTCAAGGAACTTGAAGATGGTGAGAATTATCCTGAGATGGATCAGCTTGCACATACTATCCTTGATACTCTTGGAATGGGAAATGACGGTAAGACACATATGGCATACGGTACTATCGTCAATGAACTGAAAGAAGTATCACGCTCCTATAAAGAAGCCCGCATGGCTCTTGATGTAGGTAAGATTTTCTTCGGAGATAAAGAAGTGATCGCATACAGCTCTCTGGGAATCGGACGACTGATCTACCAGCTCCCGATCCCACTCTGTAAGATGTTTATCAAAGAAATCTTCGGCGGCAAATCCCCGGATGACTTTGACGAAGAGACTCTGGTCACAATTGATAAGTTCTTCGAGAACAGCCTCAATGTTTCAGAGACATCCAGACAGCTTTACATCCATAGAAACACTCTGGTCTATCGCCTCGATAAACTCCAGAAGAGTACAGGTCTTGATCTCCGTGTTTTTGAAGATGCCATTACATTCAAGATTGCACTCATGGTAGTACGTTATATGAAATATATGGAAACACTGGAATACTGATATATTATAATAGAAGGAAAATTTTCAATGCCTGCCACAGCTTTAATTGCTGACGCAGGCATTTTTGACCTTTACAAATCCAGCCTTGCAGTGTATAGTTAGAAATCGAGATTGCAATTGATAAGGTATGCAATATCCTGAGACATGCAAGCCAAAATTCCATTGCCGCAGGCAATTTGGAATGAATGTTGGCTGCGTTACTGTGAACATTCTATGAATCCTCAAAAATCTCTTGCAATCCCCAAAAACATACATTACAATAATGTTACAAATTCATTAACCCATTGGAGGAAAAATCTATGATAGATCTTATAGATGTAAGCAAGTCCTATGGTCCCGGCCTTCCGGCAGTGAACCATGCGAACTTACATATAGATAAAGGTGAATTCGTCTTTGTAGTAGGAAACAGTGGTTCAGGAAAAACAACCCTGATCAAACTTCTTATGAAAGAGCTGGATTCCACATCCGGCCAGATCATCGTAAGCGGTGAACGTCTGGAAGGAATGAAACACAGAAGAGTAGCCAAATACCGCCGTAAGCTGGGCGTAGTATTTCAGGACTTCCGTCTTCTGAAAGACAGAAATGTATATGAGAATGTAGCGTTTGCCCAGAGAGTAGTCAACCGTCCCACAAGAGTAATCCGTAAACGTGTCCCGGAGGTACTTCAGGAAGTTGGACTTGCTGTCAAATACAAATCCTTCCCGGATGAACTTTCCGGTGGAGAACAGCAGAGAGTTGCATTGGCAAGGGCGCTGGTCAACCGTCCGGATATCCTTCTGGCAGACGAGCCTACAGGAAACCTGGATCCGAAGACTTCCGAAGAAATCATGAAGCTTCTGGAACAGATCAACGACAGAGGAACTACAGTAGTGGTTGTTACACATAACAAGGATATTGTAAATTCCATGCGCAAACGTGTTGTGACCATGCATGAGGGCTCTATTATAAGTGACGAGAAAGAGGGAGAATATCATGAGGCCTAGTACAATCTGGTACACTCTGAAACAGGGTGTCAAAAATATCAAAAGAAACTGGATGTTTTCCCTGGCTTCCATTATCACCATGGCTGCCTGTATTTTTCTGTTTGGAATCTTTTTCTCCATTGTCAATAATGTGAATAATATTGCACATAAGGTAGAGCAGGAAGTGCCGATCACGGTATTCTTTGAAGAGGGAACTACAAACAAACAGATCAAAGCAATCGGAAAGAAGATCAAGGCACGTCCGGAAGTAGAGAAAATAGAGTATCAGTCAGCTGATGAAGCATGGGAGGAATATAAAGAGCAGTATTTCCAGGGCTCAGAGGCAGCAGACGGATTTAAGGACGACAATCCTCTTGCAAACTCAGCCAACTATCGTGTGTATATGAATGATATCACGAAGCAGTCAGAGCTTGTTTCCTATATACAGGAATTGAAACATGTAAGAAAAGTCAACCAGTCTGAGGAAGCAGCAAAAACACTGGGAAATATCAACAAGTTGGTTTCCTATATTTCCATTGCCATCATTGTATTACTGCTTATTATCTCCATATTCCTGATCAGCAATACGGTATCTGTGGGAATTGCAGTCCGTAAAGAAGAGATTGGAATTATGAAATACATAGGAGCTACAGACGCATTTGTCAGAGCACCATTCCTGCTGGAAGGCATGGTTCTGGGGGTGGTCGGAGCAGCAGTTCCGCTGATCGTGCTTTATTTCTGTTATAATGGGGCAATATCCTATATTCTGACCAGGTTTAATGTGCTTACAGGTGTGGTGGATTTCATCCCGGTATGGCAGATTTACCAGACATTACTTCCAATAAGTCTGGGACTTGGAATTGGAATCGGACTGATCGGAAGTTTCTTTACAACAAGAAAGCATTTAAGAGTATAATAAAAAGCAGATAAGCATGAAGCTGCCGGAACAATGATATCATATCATAAACCGGCGGCTTTTTTTACAGGAGTGCAGACATGAAAAATAAAGAATTTTGGAAAGGTGCAGTAGCAGGAGCACTGGTTGTGACGTGCATCGGTACAGGTGTTTTTGCAGGAACAGGTCTTGCAGCAAAAGGAACAGCTCTTGGTGATCGCAAGTGTACATCAAAGCTGGCATATCTTGAAGAGCTGATCGACAGATACTATCTGGGAGATAAGGATGAAGAAAAGCTTCAGGAAGGGCTTTATGCAGGTCTTCTCTATGGGCTGGATGATCCTTATTCCAGATATTATACAGCAGAGGAATACGATTCTGAGAATTCTTCCAATGAGGGAAGCTATGTGGGGATCGGCATTCTTATGGAGAAGAACAAAGAAGGCGGAGTAAAGATTGTTGAATGCTATGAGGGTGGTCCCGGAGAAAAAGCAGGACTGGAGGAAGGGGACATCATCAGTGCCATTGACGGGGAAGATATCACAGAGGATGAAGTATCTGATGTTGCAGACATTGTCCGCAATTCAGATAAAGACAGTGTGGTGCTTACTGTTCACAGAGAAGGTGCAGAAGATGCCATGGAAATCACAGTCCCTGTCACAGATGTGGAATTACCGTCTGTTTTCCATGAAATGCTGGATTCTAAAATCGGCTACATCCGCATTACACAGTTTACAGGCGTTACCGGCGAACAGTATCAGGAAGCTTTTGATGACCTGCAAAAACAGGGAATGGAGAAAATGATCGTGGATCTCCGCGATAATCCGGGTGGACTTCTTGATTCTGTCTGTGATGTCCTGCGGAAAATCCTTCCGGAAGGACTGATCGTTTACACCGAAGATAAGGACGGAAATAGAGAAGAGGAAAAATGTGATGGCAAAAACGAACTCCGGATTCCGCTTGCAGTCCTGGTAAATGAAAGCAGCGCCAGTGCATCAGAGATTTTTGCCGGTGCAGTGCAGGATTATGGTATTGGAACGATTGTCGGAACAACCACTTACGGAAAAGGCGTGGTACAGTCCATCCGCCAGCTCTCAGACGGAAGTGCCATTAAACTGACTGTTGCCAACTACTACACTCCAAAAGGAAACAACATCAACAAAACAGGAATCAAACCTGATATAGAGGTTTCTCTGGATACCAGCCTGCTGAATAAGAATAAAGACGAGATTACCCATGATGAGGATAATCAGCTGCAGGAAGCGATTAAGGCAGTTGAGAAGGAAAAGTAGTTGTTTGGCTGATGGTTTGATGCTATACTGTATATATCTGTATTTATAATAGAAGCATTTTTATTATAGATGAAAAGCCCATTACTGAGCAGGCAGCGGATTTTGATTTGTAGTTGCTAAGACACTGAACAGTTAATGGGCATAAAGTGAAAAATATCAGAAAAAAGAGGGCGACAACATGAGCGAATATGTGATCACCACCGACAACAATTCAGATCTTCCGGAGAAATATCTCAAAGACCATGGAGTAGGCTGCATGTATCTCAGTTATTCCATGGATGGAAAAAATTATACACATGGAAATTTCCTTCCGGAGCATGAATTTTATGAGGCAATGAGAAACGGTTCCATGCCAACCACAGCACAGGTAAATCCTGAAAATGCAAAAGCACTGCTGGAGCCTTACCTGAAAGAAGGAAAAGATATTCTTCATATTGCATTTTCCTCTGCCTTAAGCGGTACATACAATAGCAGCCGTATCGCAGCAGAGGAACTGATGGAGGATTATCCGGACCGCAAGATCATCGTGGTAGATTCTCTTGGCGCTTCCCTTGGTCAGGGGCTTCTGGTTTACCTTGCACAGGAGAAGAAAGAGCAGGGAGAAGATATGGAGACAGTTGCGAAATGGGCAGAAGAGAACAGGCTTCATATGGTACACCTTTTTACAGTCAACGATTTAAACCACCTATACCGCGGAGGCCGCATTTCCAGAACTACTGCAGTAGTAGGAAGTATGCTGAATATTAAACCGGTCCTTCATGTAGACAACGACGGAAAACTCACTGCCATCGGTAAAGTCCGCGGCCGTAAAAAATCCCTTCAGGAGCTGGTAAAGCTTATGGATGAGAAAATCGGCAGCTATCATGACACCTGCCATACCATCTTTATCAGTCATGGCGACTGCGAAGAAGATGCAAATTATGTGGCAGAGAAAGTAAAAGAAAAATACCAGATCAACACGATTATCATGAATCAGGTAGGAGCCACCATCGGCGCTCATTCAGGTCCGGGAACAATGGCGTTGTTCTTTGTGGGAGATGAAAGATAAATTAGTTTTTTTTTGTAAAATGGTTTCATGGTATCATTATCCTGCGGGAAGATAAATGATACTGCGGAACCATTTTTGATATTACAGGAGAATTTTATGAAATTATTAAAAAAAGCATTCGCATTCACATTTATATTTATGCTGAGCGTTTCAGGACTGACAGGATATCAGGTAAACGCCTCAGAGGAGCCAAAACATCTGGATATCCTCTTCACCCATGATCTGCATTCTCATTTGAACAGCTTTCAAACGATTGTAGACGGGACACAGCAGGAGACCGGCGGGTTTGCCCGGCTGAAAACATTGATCAATGAGCATGAGAAAGAGAATACAGATACACTCATATTGGATGGCGGAGACTTCTCTATGGGAACTCTGATACAGACTGTATATGACACTGAGGCCGCCGAACTGCGGATGCTTGGATATCTGGGCTGTGATGTGACAACTCTGGGAAATCATGAATTTGATTACGGCTCCGATGGTCTGGCAGATATGCTGAACGCCGCAGTCAGTTCAGGCGAAAACCTTCCCAGGATGGTTGTGTGTAATGTGGACTGGGATGCAATGAAAAAAGCCGGCCTCAGTGAAGAACAGAAACAGATTTATGAAGAATTTCAGACATATGGAGTAAAAGACTATACGGTAATTCAAAAAGGTGATGTAAAGATTGCAGTACTGGGTGTTTTCGGCAAGGATTCTCTGGATTGCGCTCCTACCTGCGAGCTTCTTTTCAAAGACCCGTCAGAAGCAGCCAGAGAAACAGTAGAGGAAATAAAAAAGAACGAAGATGTAGACATGATCGCCTGTGTATCACACAGCGGAACATGGGAGGACGAAAAAGTATCAGAGGACGAAATCCTTGCAAAGAATGTTCCGGACATTGATCTGATCGTCAGCGGACATACCCACACACAGTTGGCAGAACCAATCCTGCAGGGAGATACCTGCATCGTATCCTGTGGAGAATATGGGAAAAACCTGGGAACAATTTCCATGACTCAGAAAGAGAATGGACGGTGGGAAACGGATACCTATGAGCTTGTTCCGGTTACGGATGAAATCAAAGCAGATGAAGCCACACAGAAGAAAATAGATGAATTGTCAGATACTGTTGACACCAATTATCTTTCCAATTTTGGTTATACCAGAGAGGAAATTCTGGCAGAGAATGACATTGAATTTAACAGCCTCAGTGAGATGGAAACAAAGCATGAGGAGTTAAATCTGGGAGATATCATATCAGATGCTTATGTATATGCAGTAGAGAATACAGGAGACTCTGACGGAGAAAAAGTAGATGTTGCAATCGTACCTGCCGGAACTGTAAGAGATACTTATACAAAAGGCAATATAACAGTGGAGCAGGTATATAACTCCTTCTCGCTGGGAACAGGAAAGGACGGACTTGCAGGTTATCCTCTGATCAGTGCATATTTAACAGGAAAAGAACTGAAAACAGTGGCAGAGGTAGATGCCTCAATTTCAGATTTTATGACAATAGCCAGATTATATTGCAGTGGAATGAATTTCACCTATAATCCCCACCGCATGATCTTAAATAAAGTAACAGACTGTTATCTGACAGGCAAGGGCGGGGAAAGGGAAGAAATACAGGACGATAAATTATATCATGTTGTCACCGATCTGTACACAGGCCGTATGCTTGGCTCTGTTCTGGACAAATCCTATGGACTGATATCCATCATCCCTAAGGATAAAGACGGCAATCCCATAGAGAACCTGGAAGATTATGCAGTCATGGATGGAAAAAAAGAACTGAAAGCCTGGGCTGCAATTGCAGAGTATATGCAATCCTTTGAAGACACAGACAAAGACGGAATTGCAAATGTGCCGGAATATTATGATACAACACACGAAAGAAAAGTTGCAGACAACAGCAAAAACATCATAAATCTGATAAAACATCCGAATAAATTTGCCGTAGCGATTGTCGGGATCTGTATTGTGGTTGTTGGGGTGATTCTGCTGTTGATCTTTGGAATTGTAAAGATTATCAGAAGAAGGAGATAGCATTTTACTATAAATATTACCGCATACATGATCGCAAAAGGCTTTCGGGATGCATATGATATTGCTGTATATATTTATACTGGAAAGTAGCGAATATTCAATTAGTGAATGAAAATGTAGACATATTGTGGATGCAGATTTCTGCATTTTGTGTTAGGATAGAGTAGTAAATACAACTTAAGAATTGTAAAGATGATTCGCAGATTATTTATTTCAAACATTTTGTGAAAAGAAAGGTGAAACGCAATGAACGTTATATGTTTCCATAACCCGGATGAAGAAAATGGCTATTTGAGCAACTGGTATCTTAGTCATTTTACAGTCAAGGGAATAGATTTTTCGTCAATGGAGCAGTTTATGATGTATCAGAAAGCATGCCGCTTTCATGATGAAAAAATAGCTAATGACATACTTCATACAGATGATGTTGCTGAGATTAAGAAATTAGGTCGTAAAGTACATAACTATGATGAAAATGTCTGGAATGGTGTAAGGCAGGTTATTGTGTATGAGGGATTAAAAGCGAAATTCAGTCAAAACGCAGATTTAAAACGGCAACTTGTTGATACAGGTGATGCTGTGTTAGCTGAATGCGCAGTAAGAGATCAGATCTGGGGAATAGGTTTATCCATGGGAGATCCAAACAGGTTTGAGCGAAGCAAATGGAAAGGCACCAATCTTCTGGGATATGCTTTAATGTTAGTGAGAGAACAGTTATAAACGGAGGAACACAAAACAAATGCACCTTGAGTTAGCCAAAACATTGCGAAATTACGACAGAAAAAATTTATCAAAGGACATCCTCACCGGGCTGATCATTATGGCTGTCTCGATCCCGATTTCCATGGGCTATGCCCAGATTGCGGGGCTTCCGGCGGTTTATGGACTGTATGGCTCTGTATTCCCGATCATTTTGTTTGGGCTGTTTTCCACATCGCCTCAGTTCATCTTCGGAGTGGATGCAGCACCTGCAGCGTTAGTCGGGGCGGCACTGGTGGAAATGGGAATCCAGAGTGGTTCGAAACAGGCAATGGCGGTTGTGCCGGTGCTCACATTTTTTGTGGCAGTCTGGCTGTTTGTATTTGCATTTTTAAAAGCAGGAAAACTGGTAAACTATATTTCCGCACCTGTAATGGGAGGCTTTATCACAGGTATCTGCACCACGATCATTCTCATGCAGGTGCCCAAATTAATGGGCGGAACTGCAGGAACCGGAGAATTGTCGGAGCTGGCAGAGCATATCTGGGCTACATTAGGGCAGATCAATCTGCCTTCCCTGATTTTAGGTCTGGTTTCTCTGGTCATCCTTCTGGTGATGAAAAAAATCCTGCCCAAGTTTCCTATGGTAGTAGTTCTGATGGCAGCAGGTGTATTATTATCCTATTTCGTCCCGATTTCCAACTGGGGAATCCGTACATTGGATGCAGTAGAACCGGGGCTGCCTGTATGGAGTATTCCTGATTTCTCTGCCATTGGTCTAAAAGAAGCGGTCATCTACAGTCTGTCAATTGCAGTAGTGATCATGGCGGAAACTTTACTTGGTGAGAATAGCTTCGCACAGAAAAATGGTTACAGGGTAAATGCTAACCAGGAGCTGGTAGCCTTTTCCATGGGAAATCTGGCAGCAGCTCTGACAGGCTGTTGTCCGATTAACGGTTCGGTGTCACGTACCGCCATCAGTGAACAGTACCAGGGAAAAACACAGTTGACCGGAATTGTTGCAGGAATTTCCATGATTCTTGTGCTTCTGGGAGCAACCGGGCTGATTGCTTATCTGCCGGTTCCTATGCTGACTGCAATTGTAATCTCCTCACTTCTGGGGGCAACGGAATTTGATCTGGCTGTACGTCTGAGGAAAATCAGCAAAAAGGAATGCCTGATTTACTGGGGCGCATTCTGGGGAGTGCTGACGCTTGGTACCATCAATGGAGTATTGATCGGTATTATTCTCTCCTTTGCCGAGATGATCATCCGTACTGCGAAACCGGCACGCTGTTTTCTGGGAGTGCAGCCGGGACACAGACATTTCGAAGATCTTACGGAAAGTCTGCATAACTGTGAGATTGAGGGAGTAGTGATCTACCGATTCAGCAGCAGCCTGTTTTTTGCAAACATAGATATTCTACAGCAGGATATTGAGAATGCCATTGGATCGGATACCAAAGCAGTCATTCTGGATGCCAGCGGGATTGGTAGCATTGATGTTACGGCTGCAGACAGGCTTGCAATTCTGTATCGTTCTCTGAAGTCAAGAGGAATTCGTTTCTACATAACAGAGCATATCGCTGAGCTGAATGAACAGATGCGCGCACTGGGACTTGGATTTATGATCGAAGAGGGACGTGTGCGTCGGACTATACATGTGGCATTGAAGGATATGGGAATCCATTATCCTTATCCTTTGAAGGGCAATGTAGATAATACAGAACGTTCTCCGTTCAGAAAGCGTGTGGACAACAGTGTACAGGAATTTGTCTGGGCTTTTGGTTCTGATTCTGAGGCAGAGATAGAGAAACAGATCCGTCTGCAGATTGAACAGCTGAAAGAGAACGGAGATATGCAGGAGCTGCTCCATGGTCAGTGGAATCATATGGATGAACTTGATGCAGATGCATGGATTGAGCATCTGGAAGAGCATATGAAAGAAATTGTAAAGATTTCCGGACAGGATGAACAGGAATTGACCGTACGTTTTGAGAAGCATCGAAAAAAACTCCGGGAACAGATGATGAAAGAGCATCCGGAGCTGGTGGCAATGTTCGAGGAGCGCAGGCGGCTTTTGGATGAGCAGCTTGAGAGAAAATGGCCGGATGTGTATGCTCTGGTCTTAAAACAGCGTGAGAAAGATAGCAGGTTAAAATAACAAGCAGTCTGGCATACAAATCAGAGCTTCTGAATCAGCGGATGTTCCCGGTAGTACATCTTGGTGAAGTTCAGGAATTTCTGCATATTGTCACTGATATATTTCCCCTTTTTCCATATCATTCCGATCTTTATGCGGATGGGTGGACTGAGGGGAATTCCTTTTATGCCGGAAGAGGCAAATCTGTCGGTCATGCTGGAATAGAGAAAACTTCCATATTTACAGGTCTTTACTAGCTGCAAAATAGTATAAATCTGGCTGCTGCGCATGATGATGTCCGGGACGTAACCGTCCGTTTCAAAGCGTGTTTTCAACAACTGGTTCTGTACGGAATCGGCATTGAAAAAGATCAAAGATTCTTTAGACATTTCTTTTGTGGTCACAACTTCTTTGTCTGCCAGTCGGTGGTCATCACTTACACAAAAAACAACCTGGTCGTTGGCCAGAAGAGCCTTGTTAAATTTATCAATATTATACTGTTCCATATTTACCAGAGCCAGATCCAGAGTGTCGTCCTGTACCAGATTGCAGGCACGGACAGAACCATATTCCTCCAGAACAACAGCGATTTCCGGATATTGGTCATGAAATGCGATGAGAAGCTCAGGAAAAAAGACGGTGCTCAGCATAGGCGGAATTCCGATACGAAGAGGGGGTTTTACTCTCGCCATACTGGAGTAATCTGCCTGAAGCTCGGTGCAGTACTGAAGAATGTAGGTAGCTTTGTTATAAAGCTCTTCGCCTTCTTCGGTAAGAATCAGTCGGTTTCCCTTTCTATAGAAAAGGCTGATGCCGAATTCAATTTCCAGGTCACGGATGGCCACGGACACAGTGGGTTGAGTAACGTATAATTCCTCGGCTGCCTTTGTGATACTGTGGCAGCGGCTGGCTGTGCAAAAGTAACGGAGTTGGTTAAGTGTCATAAGTAATTTCCTCTAAGTTCGTTGTAGTGTGTCGAAATATGTCATTTCTATAGCAAGTATAGTATTTTCTGAAACTGCTTTAAGTTATCTTCAAATAAAAAATACCATATACCTATCATAATTTCCATATTTATTTCTAAAGTTTTTTTTAATGTAGTAATATTGCATAAAAAAAACCTGCTAAAATTGAGATTATAAAAATTTTTTATGGGGATATGCAACCCATTAATTTGTTTTTTTATACGTGCATGATTTATAATAAACTCATCAAAGGAAACGTGCACGGCCGGTACCTTTCAAGAGAGATTAATAAAAAAAAGACAGATAAGTAAGACAAAAGCGAAGAGCAAAATAAAAAATGAAATCACAGAAAAAAGTGAAAGGAGATCAATAAAATGTCTCAACAAACAATCACACTGTTATTTCTTGTGTTTACGATCATTAGTTTCATCCTCGAAAAGATACCACTTGGGCTTACAGCTTCGATCTGTGCAATCGGATTGACACTCACCGGAGTAGTGGATGTATCTACAACGTTTTCACAGTATGTAAACAGTAACGTAATCCTTTGTGTTGGCATGTTTGTAGTAGGCCAGGCACTATTTGAAACAGGAATGGCAAATAAAATCGGAGGTCTGGTTACCAGATTTGCCAGAACAGAAAGAACATTGATCATTGCAATCATGGTAATCGTAGGTGTGATGTCCGGATTTTTATCCAACACAGGTACAGCAGCAGTGCTGATCCCTGTAGTCTGTGGAATCGCCGATGAATCCGGCTATTCAAGAAGCCGCCTTCTGATGCCGCTGGTATTTGCAGCAGCACTTGGCGGAAACCTTTCCATCATTGGCGCACCCGGAAACCTGATGGGTGTAAACGCACTTCAGGAAATGGGGCTTTCCACAAGCTTTTTCATGTATGCACCGGTGGGAGTCCCGATGCTTCTGGTAGGAATTATCTACTTCGTTTTCATTGGATACAGATTTCTTCCGGATGGAAAAGGGGCTGTAGGGGCAACTGTTGAAAAACAGAAAGATTTCAGTGATGTACCGAAATGGAAACAGACTGTTTCACTGATAGTTCTGATACTTGTGATTCTTGCAATGATTTTTGAGAAACAGATTGGAGTCAGCATTGAGATTTCTGCATGCATCGGAGCAATCATTCTGGTGCTGTTTGGAGTTCTTTCAGAAAAAGAAGCACTGGCTTCCATTGATCTGAAAGTAGTATTCCTTTTTGGAGGATCTCTTACACTTGCCAAAGCCCTAGACACAACAGGTGCCGGTGAACTGATAGCAGATAAGATCGTAGGACTTCTGGGTGCAGACCCGAACCCGATCGTGCTTCTTCTGGTAATATTCATTGTAACCTGTGCACTGACAAACTTCATGTCAAACACGGCCACAACCGCACTGATGATCCCAATTGCAGTTTCTCTGGCAAACAACCTTGGTGCGGATCCGAGAGCTGTTGTTATCGCAACTGTTATCGCAGGCTCCTGTGCATATGCAACACCGATTGGAATGCCTGCAAACACTATGGTAGTAGGACTTGGAGGATATAAATTCAAGGATTACGTGAAATCAGGTTTACCGTTGATTCTGGTATCCTTCGTGATCTGTATGATCCTTTTGCCTGTTCTGTTCCCGTTCTATCCGTGAGAGGATAAACCATATGAGACGGAAGATTTTCCGCTTAATGTAAATGTATCAATAGAAATAAAGCAGAAAACATGCTGCTTTAGATAAATAACCCAAAATTAAAAGCCAAACAACCCTAAACCATTGAATGATCAGGAGGTAAATCATGACTAAGGAAAATGGAGTTAAAGTATTAACAGACATGGTAGCAGACTTTGTTGCCCACATCGGAAAAAAATTACCGGACGACGTAGTAGAAAAACTGGAAGAACTTGGCTCTCAGGAAAGTGCAGCACTCCCAAAAGTACTTTATGAGACAATGACCAAGAACCAGGGACTGGCTGTAGAACTGAACCGTCCAAGCTGTCAGGACACAGGAGTTCTTCAGTTCTGGCTGAAATGCGGAACTAATTTCCCGTACATCAACGAGCTGGAAGCCCTTTTGAAAGAAGCTGTTGTACAGGCTACTTTTGCAGCACCATTAAGACATAACTCTGTAGAAACTTTCGACGAGTACAACACCAAGAAAAACGTTGGAAAAGGAACTCCGACTGTATGGTGGGACATCGTTCCAAATAGTGATAAATGTGAGATTTACGCATACATGGCAGGAGGCGGATGTACTCTTCCGGGAAAAGCAATGGTACTTATGCCAGGTGCAGGATACGAAGGTATTACCGATTTCGTTCTTGACCAGATGACAACCTATGGACTGAATGCTTGTCCTCCGCTTCTTGTAGGTGTAGGTGTAGGAACATCTGTAGAGACAGCAGCCCTCAATTCCAAGAAAGCACTTATGCGTCCGATCGGTTCTCACAATGATAACGCAAACGCAGCAAAAATGGAGAAACTTCTGGAAGACGGAATCAATGCAATTGGCCTTGGACCGCAGGGAATGGGTGGAAAATATTCTGTAATGGGTGTTAATATCGAGAATACAGCCCGTCATCCATCTACAATCGGTGTAGCAGTAAATGTAGGCTGTTGGTCACACCGCCGCGGTCACCTGATCGTAAATTCTGACCTTACAGTAACCTGTGATACACATTCCACATGGAAATTCAACGCATAATCGGAGGGAAAAAACATGATCGAAATCAGAGGAGATAAAAAAGTTCTTATTACACCAATCAGTGAAGAAGACCTGGCTGACATCAAAATCGGTGATATTGTATGGCTGGACGGAGATCTGATGACCTGCCGTGATGTGGCACATCGCCGTCTGGTTGAGTATGGAAGAGAACTTCCATATGATATCAAGGACAAAGCAATTTTCCACGCTGGCCCAATCGTTCGTAAAATTGAGGGAACAGAAGATGACTATGAAATGGTTTCCGTTGGACCGACAACCTCCATGCGTATGGAGAAATTTGAGTATGAATTTACTAAGCTTACAGGTGTAAGAGTAATCGTTGGAAAAGGCGGAATGGGACCGAACACAGAGCGTGCATGTAAAGAGTTTGGTGCGATCCACTGTGTATTCCCGGCTGGCTGTGCAGTAGTAGCTGCAACAGAGGTTGAGAAGATCGTAGAACATCACTGGGATGAGCTTGGAATGCCTGAGACCTTATGGTGCAACAAAGTAAAAGAATTTGGTCCACTGATCGTATCTATCGATGCACAGGGCCGCAACCTGTTTGAAGAAAACAAGGTTATCTTCAATGAGAGAAAAGAAGCCGCTAAGCAGGCTATTTATCCGGAAGTTAAGTTTATTAAATAATGCATTTCAGTTTTACAAAAGTAAAAACCGTACGATTTCTTCTTTATTGTTTCAAAGATAAAAAAAGATAAACATCATCTAAGATGAAAAGAAAAGGTGGCTCACAGATTTTCTTCATACATGGTCTGTGGGCTGCTTTTTTCTGTATACGAAATTTAAATAAATAGTAACTTTAACCGAATCAAGTAAGTCCCCTGCGGAGGTTGCGAAAAGCAATAAGCAGTGGGTGGGGACTCGCATACAAATGATTATGCCACTGCTACATCTTTTTCCTCCGCCTTGAAATAAAAAAAAATTATCCTGCAAGATTGTTTCAGGAATTAACATGTCGACACATTAGAGCGTGTCTGAAAAATCATTCCCGCAATCTGCACGCCCCACTTTGCGATATATTTTGTCCGAATTCGGTTGTCGTAGCCCATGAATTTTGGCAAGTAAAGATTATCTGAAAACTGAAAAAATAGGTATAAAAAATAAATATAGGGCTGTTGCAATGACGGAAAATAAGGTATGATATCTGCAGAAGCATGTTACACGTTTCTATAACCCGGGTGAAGTAAATGAAAAAGGCAATAATCTGTTGAGATATCTTCACCGGATAGACACAAAATCATTTGGAGAAAGTTATATGAAAAAGTTTAAGTTAAATGTACAGAGACATATCTGCATTTTATTATGCTTTATTTTATATATTACCGTGCTTCCCCTTCCTGTATCAGCAGAGGAAGCAAAATCCAAAACAGTCAGAGTAGGCTGGTATGAAGGAACTTATAATACCACAGGAGCAGACGGTCAGAGGAGAGGCTACAGCTACGAATACCAGCAGGCAGTAGCTGCGCATACCGGATGGAAATATGAATATGTGGAGGGAAGCTGGGCAGAACTGATGAGTATGCTGAAAAATGGACAGATCGATCTGCTGGGAGGCATTTCCTATACAGAGGAACGTTCCACTTCCATGCTTTTTTCAGAATTGCCTATGGGAGAGGATAAATATTACCTGTATGTGGATACTTCTAATACAGATATCTCCATTTCAGATCTGACTACATTAAATGGAAAAAGAATCGGTATGCTGCCGAATGCACTTCCTGCCGAAATGTTCCATGAGTGGGAGAAAAGTCATGGAGTGAACACGCAGCAGGTTGATATTACCGGTGCAGATGATGTTCGTCAGAAATTGAAAAATCATGAAATTGACGGATTTGTTTTAAATGAATCTCCACAGTGGGAAAGAGACGATATTTCTCCTGCTATTCTGATTGGTAGCTCCTATAATTATTTTGCAGTCAGCAAAAAACGCCCGGATTTGAAAGAAGAGCTGGATCAGGTAATGCAGAAGATAGAGAGGGAGAATCCTTTTTATACAGACGATCTTTATAAAAGGTATCTCTCTGCAAATTCCCTTGAAACTCTTACGGATGAGGAACAGAACTGGCTGGAACAGCATGGGGCGGTCCGGATTGGATATCTGAAAAATGATGTGGGTATCAGCCTTGTGGATACGGAGTCAGAGAAACCGGTAGGAATTATTAACGATTATATTAGTCTGGTATCCGGTTATCTGGGTGAACAAGCCATAGAATTTCAACTGACAGGTTTTGAATCCCAGGAGAAAGAGCTGCAGGCATTAAAGGATAACAGGATTGATATGATTTTTCATATGAACCAGAATCCATATGAAGCTGAGCAGAATGATATTGTATTGTCAAATACTGTTTTTGAAATTAATGTTGCAGTACTCACCGGTGTTAAGAAGTTTGATGAAAATAAAGAGAATACAGTAGCAGTGAGCAGGAATAACCTGCTGGGGAAGTGGTATATTTCTTTTAATTATCCATTCTGGAAAATAAAGGAATACGACTCATCTGCTGAGGCCGATAAAGCAGTTCAAAGTGGCGAGGCAGACTGCTTTGTTGTGAAGGCAGGACAGTCATTAAAGACACTGGAGGACAGCAAAATGCGCAGTATTTTTCTTACGAAATCCGGCGCTTCCTGCTTTGCGGTCACCAGGGAAAACACAACATTAATGAATATCCTGAACAAAACCATTCAGACTCTGCCTGCTTCCAGACTTTCCAGTCAGTTTTACGTATATGAAAACGCACCGGGCAAGGTTACTCTGGCAGAATACATAAAGGATAATCTGCGGGTAGTTTCCATTTGGTTTGTAAGTGTGGTCTTGATTATTGTATGGATTATAGTTTATCTGCTGATACAAGCGAGAAAAGCCAAGATTCAGGCAGAAAAGGCTAATGCCGCCAAATCAGAGTTCCTTTTCAATATGTCTCACGATATCCGGACACCCATGAATGCCCTGCTGGGATACAGTGAGCTGATAAAAAGGGAACTGACTGATCCGAAACTTCTGGATTATCAGGAGAAGATGGAACAGTCCGGAAATCTGCTTCTGTCTATTATCAATAATGTGCTGGACATGGCCCGGATTGAAAGCGGTAAGGTGGAACTGGATGAAGATTATGTGAAGATCAGAGATATTTATCAGGGAATTTACAAAATTTTCCAGGCGGAAGCGGAGAAAAAATGTATTCACCTTAAGATGGAATATGATGTCAAGCATGAGCACGTAATCTGCGATGAGACGAAGAACAAGGAAATTTTCCTCAATCTGATCAGTAATGCGGTAAAATATACAGCTTCAGGGGGAAGAGTTACCATAAGGATCACAGAGCTTGACTGTGACAGGAAAGACTATGTGCGGATACGGACTCAGGTAATTGATACAGGTATCGGAATGAGCGAAGAATTCCTTCCATCTCTCTTTGAGGCTTTTGCCAGGGAACGAAATACAACAGACGGAAAGATTGCGGGAACAGGTCTGGGAATGCCGATCATAAAGAAGTATATTGATATGATGTACGGAACTATTGAAGTAGAAAGTAAGCAGGGAGAAGGAAGTAAATTTACAGTTACCCTGGAATACAGGATTGCTGATAAGAGCTACTATGAACAGGATACGGAAAAATCTTCAGATGTGGATGAAACAGACAGAATCAGCGGAAAACATATTTTGCTTGCCGAGGATAATGATCTGAATGCGGAAATCGCACAGTTTATCCTGGAGGATATGGGACTTATGGTTGATCGTGTTGAGGATGGAGTTCAGTGTGTGTCAAGGATAGAACAGAAACCGGCAGGCACCTATGACCTGATCCTTATGGATATCCAGATGCCGAACATGGACGGCTACAGGGCAACTGAGATGATCCGCGGACTGTCAGATAAAGACAAAGCCACTATTCCAATCATAGCCATGACAGCCAATGCCTTTGAGGAAGACAGAAAAAAGGCACTGGCAAAAGGAATGAACGGACATATTGCAAAACCTGTTGATGCAGAAAAAGTTGAGAAGACTATTTGTTCGGTTTTAGGCAGCCAGAGTGAACAGTAACGCGACACGTTAAAGTACAGAACAGGTATTCGCTTGCTCTGTACTTTTTTTATATGGGATGATATACTGAAAATATAACCATATTAAACATATTTCAATTTTTGATAAGTGAAATTTGATTAAAACAGGAGAATATTATGGATCATTTTGAATTGCATTCCGAGTACAAGCCAACTGGAGATCAGCCTCAGGCAATTGAACGTCTGGTCAGAGGCTTTAAAGAAGGCAACCAGTTCGAAACTTTACTGGGTGTCACCGGTTCCGGCAAGACATTTACCATGGCGAACGTCATCGCCCAGCTAAACAAACCAACTCTCATCCTCGCCCACAACAAAACTCTCGCGGCGCAGCTTTACGGTGAGATGAAAGAATTCTTCCCTGAGAACGCAGTGGAATATTTTGTCTCCTATTATGACTACTATCAGCCGGAGGCTTATGTCCCGTCTTCAGACACCTATATTGCCAAAGACTCCTCCATCAATGACGAGATTGACAAACTCCGTCTCTCTGCCACAGCCGCAATGTCAGAGCGGAAAGACGTAGTGGTCATTTCCTCCGTTTCCTGTATCTACGGACTGGGTTCCCCTCAGGAATTCTTTGACATGATGATTTCCCTGCGTCCGGGAATGACCAAAGACAGGGATGAGGTAATCCGGGAGCTGATCGACATTCAGTACACCAGAAATGAGATGGACTTCCACCGAAGCACCTTCCGTGTCCGTGGAGATACCCTGGAAATTTTTCCTGCCAACAGCTCCGATACAGCCGTGAGAGTAGAATTTTTCGGAGATGAGATCGACCGTATTTCAGAAATTGATGTACTGACAGGAGAAATCAAATGCCAGCGTTCTCATATCAGTATCTTCCCTGCATCCCACTATGTAGTGCCAGCAGAACAGATCCAGAGAGCAGCTGTAGCAATAGAAGAAGAATTAAAAGAACGTGTAGAGTATTTCAAAAGCGAAGACAAGCTTCTGGAAGCCCAGCGAATCTCAGAACGCACCAATTTCGACATTGAAATGATGAAAGAAACCGGATTCTGTTCAGGAATCGAAAATTATTCCAGACATCTGTCAGGATTAAAGCCCGGACAGCCGCCATACACACTGCTGGACTATTTTGGAGATGACTTCTTACTTATTATAGACGAATCTCATATCACAGTACCTCAGGTAGGAGGAATGTACGCCGGTGACCAGAGCCGGAAGCAGACATTGGTGGACTATGGTTTCCGTCTTCCTTCGGCAAAGGACAACCGTCCTTTAAGCTTCGAAGAATTCGAATCCAAACTGGATCAGGTCATGTTTGTATCTGCCACTCCGGGACAATATGAGTATGATCATGAACTCCTCCGTGCAGAACAGATCATCCGTCCAACCGGACTTCTGGATCCGAAAGTAGAAGTCCGCCCCATTGAAGGCCAGATCGATGATCTGATCGGAGAAGTAAACAAAGAAGTGTCAAAGAAACACAAAATCCTGATTACCACTCTCACCAAACGAATGGCAGAAGACCTGACAGAATATATGAAAGAAGTAGGAATCAGAGTCCGTTACCTCCATTCCGATATCGATACCTTAGAGCGTGCCCGCATTATTCGTGATATGCGTCTGGATGTTTTTGATGTTCTGGTAGGAATCAACCTTCTTCGAGAAGGCCTGGACATCCCGGAGATCACCCTGGTAGCAATCCTGGATGCAGACAAAGAAGGCTTCCTCCGTTCCGAAACCTCTCTCATCCAGACCATCGGACGAGCTGCCCGAAACAGTGAAGGCCATGTAATCATGTACGCAGACAACATGACCGATTCCATGCACAAAGCCATCACCGAAACCAACCGCCGCCGAACCATCCAGGAAGCCTATAACAAAGAACACGGAATCACTCCGACTACTATCAAAAAAGCAGTCCGCGACCTCATTGCCGTATCCAAAGCAGTAGCCGAAACCGAAGTCCGACTCCAGAAAGACCCAGAGTCCATGACCCGCAAAGAACTCACCAAACTCATCGCCCAGGTAGAAAAACAAATGCGCGCCGCAGCCGCAGACCTCAACTTTGAACAGGCCGCCGAACTCCGCGATAAAATGATCGACCTGAAAAAGAATCTGGATATTTTAGATAAATAGTGCTATACTGAGTCTTTTTCATCTGTGTAATCGAATTTGAAGACAAGCAAGTGATATAGTTATTCTATAGCAATTCTCTAAAATAATGTATCTTAATCCAGTCCATCAGAGTGTGAAATCCTGCGTCAGATATCTTCCTTGTCTTTCGCACTTTGCTGAACTGTCTTAAATGCATTATTTACAAGGATTGCTATAGAAGAGGCGATTTGCCTCCCAGGCGAGAGCCCCGCCTGTATAATCGTCCTGAACAGCCAGCGGGGAGAAATTATTGATATTGTGTGCCTTTAGCAGATTTCTGCAGACTTAGTATCTCTTAGCGTCCGAAACCGCACACAATATCAATAATTTCTCCCCGCGTCCCTTTTCTATAACATAATCTTAATAACCCCTATTGTTCATAAAATAACAAAAAATTCACAAAATAATATTGACAAACCAAATCAAGAGTGCTATCTTATGAGCATAAGGTGTTAGCACTCCTAAAACATGAGTGCTAACAAACCAAAAACAAAGGCAGTAAAGGAGTGGAACTTCATGGATCAGGAATTAGATGATCGTAAAAAGAAAATACTAAAAGCCATCATCAAAACCTACATGGAAACAGGCGAACCGGTGGGTTCCCGGACCATTTCCAAGTTTGCAGATTTAAATGTAAGCTCTGCCACCATCCGGAATGAGATGTCAGACCTGACAGATATGGGATATATCGTACAGCCCCACACCTCAGCCGGAAGAATTCCTTCTGATAAAGGTTATCGCCTCTACGTAGACGAGCTGATGAAAGAAAAGGAATCAGAGGTTCAGGAAATCAAGGATCTCATGATAGAGAAAACTGACAAACTGGATAAAATGTTGAAGCAGGTAGCAAAGGTACTGGCCTCCAATACCAACTATGCAACAATGATCTCTGTTCCACAGTACAGCGGAAGCAAGATTAAATTCATCCAGCTTTCCCGTGTGACACCCCTTCAGCTTGTGGCAGTAGTAGTGAGTGATAACAATGTCATCCGAAACCAGATCATCAATCTGGATGAGGAGATGGACGATCAGACAATCCTGAAATTAAATCTTCTTCTTAACACCAACTTAAATGGGGTGCCCATTCAGGATATCAACCTGGGAATGATTGCCCGCCTGAAAGAACAGGCAGGTGTACATGGCTCTGTGGTTGGCACAGTCCTTGATGCAGTGGCAGACACCATCCAGGTAGACGAAGACGATATGCAGATATATACTTCAGGAGCAACCAACATTTTCAAGTATCCGGAGCTTGCAGACACAAGCAAAGCGAGCGAGCTGATTTCAGCATTTGAAGAGAAGCAGGATCTGGTAGACCTGGTGAAAGAGAGAATGTCTGATACAGAGAACACAGGAATTCAGGTGTACATTGGTGATGAGATGCCGGTGCAGACCATGAAAGACTGCAGTGTAGTCACAGCCACTTACGAACTTGGAAAAGGAATGCATGGTACCATCGGTATCATCGGTCCCAAGCGTATGGATTATGCAAACGTAGTTGACAGCCTGAAGGCTTTGAAAGTCCAGCTGGACGAACTGATTAAGAAAGAGAGTTAGAAAGGCGGTAATAGAGAGTGTCAGAAGAAACAAAGAACACAGCTCAGGAAGAAGAGACAACAGATACTCCGGTAACAGAAGAAACTGTTGAGAATGAACCTGAAGTTGTAGAGAACGGCGAAGCAGAAACAGAGGAAATCCCGGTAGAGGACGGAGACGAGGAAGCTTCCCAGGATGACAAGAAAGACAGCAAATCAAAAACTTCTTTCTTCGGCAAGAAGAAAAAAGAAAAAGATAAATTTGAACAGCAGATTGAAGAACTTACAGACAGGCTGAAACGAAACATGGCTGAATTCGATAACTTCCGTAAGAGAACGGAGAAAGAGAAATCCAGCATGTATATCATCGGAGCCAAGGACATAGTTGAGAAAATGCTTCCGGTTGTGGATAACTTCGAGAGAGGTCTTGCACAGGCACCTGAAGGAGATTCTTTTGCAGATGGCATGAAGATGATCTATAAACAGCTGATCACCACATTAGATGAGCTGGGCGTGAAACCGATTGAAGCAGTGGGTAAGGAATTTGATCCGAACTTCCACAACGCAGTAATGCATGTGGAGGATGAAGAAGCTGGTGAGAATATTGTGGTAGAAGAATTCCAGAAGGGTTACACCTACAAGGATTTCGTAGTCCGCCACAGTATGGTAAAAGTAGCCAACTAATTTACATGAAAATATAGAATATATCAAATCTAGTTGAAAATAAACAGGAGGAACAAGATTATGGGAAAAATCATTGGTATTGACTTAGGTACAACAAACAGCTGTGTAGCCGTAATGGAAGGCGGACAGCCAACAGTTATCGCTAATACAGAAGGCGCAAGAACAACACCATCAGTTGTCGCTTTCACAAAAACAGGAGAACGTCTTGTAGGTGAACCTGCAAAACGTCAGGCAGTAACAAACGCAGAGAGAACAATCTCTTCCATTAAAAGAGAGATGGGTACTGACTATCGTGTAACAATCGACGACAAGAAATATTCCCCACAGGAAATTTCCGCTATGATTCTTCAGAAACTGAAAAAAGATGCAGAAGGATACCTTGGTGAGAAAGTTACAGAAGCAGTTATCACAGTTCCTGCATATTTCAATGATGCTCAGCGTCAGGCAACAAAAGATGCTGGTAAAATCGCAGGTCTTGATGTAAAACGTATCATCAACGAGCCAACAGCAGCAGCTCTTGCATATGGCCTTGACAATGAAAAAGAACAGAAGATCATGGTATACGATTTAGGTGGCGGTACATTCGATGTATCTGTAATCGAAATCGGTGACGGCGTTATCGAAGTACTTTCCACAGCAGGTAACAACCGTCTTGGTGGTGATGACTTCGACCAGAAAGTTACAGATTACATGCTTGCAGAGTTTAAGAAAGCAGAAGGCGTAGACTTAAGCAATGATAAGATGGCACTTCAGAGATTAAAAGAAGCTGCAGAGAAAGCAAAGAAAGAGCTTTCTTCCGCAACAACTACAAACATCAATCTGCCATTCATCACAGCTACAGCAGAAGGCCCGAAACACTTCGATATGAACCTTACAAGAGCTAAATTCGATGAATTAACACATGACTTAGTAGAAATGACAGCAGAACCGGTACGTCGTGCACTTTCAGATGCAGGTATCACAGCATCTGAACTTGGCCAGGTACTTCTGGTTGGTGGATCTTCCCGTATCCCGGCTGTTCAGGATAAAGTAAGACAGTTAACAGGCAAAGAGCCAAGCAAGAACCTGAACCCGGATGAGTGTGTAGCACTTGGTGCTTCTATCCAGGGTGGTAAACTTGCAGGTGATGCAGGTGCAGGTGATATCCTTCTTCTGGATGTTACTCCACTGTCACTGTCCATCGAGACAATGGGTGGTATTGCAACAAGACTGATTGAGAGAAATACTACAATTCCTACAAGAAAGAGCCAGATTTTCTCAACAGCAGCAGACAACCAGACAGCAGTAGATATCAACGTTGTACAGGGTGAGCGTCAGTTTGCAAAAGACAACAAATCCCTTGGTCAGTTCCGTCTGGACGGAATCCCGCCAGCACGTCGTGGTGTTCCGCAGATTGAAGTTACATTTGATATCGATGCAAACGGTATCGTAAATGTATCTGCTAAGGATCTTGGAACAGGTAAAGAACAGCACATCACAATCACAGCTGGTTCTAACATGTCTGATTCCGATATCGACAAGGCAGTAAAAGAAGCTGCTGAGTTTGAAGCACAGGATAAGAAACGTAAAGAAGCAATCGATACAAGAAACAATGCTGATTCCATGGTATTCCAGGTTGAGAATGCACTGAAAGAAGCCGGAGACAAGATCGATGCTAATGATAAAGCTGCTGTAGAAGCAGACCTGAACGCACTGAAAGATTTACTGTCTCAGACTGCAAATGCAGAAGAGATGACAGATTCTCAGGTAGCAGATATCAAAGCTGCTCAGGAGAAGATGATGGAAAGTGCTCAGAAGCTTTTCGCTAAAATGTATGAGCAGACACAGCAGGCAGGCGGCCAGGCAGGACCGGACATGAATATGGGCGGCGGTGCAGCAGGCAGCACAGATGCAGGAAACAACGATGATGTTGTAGATGCTGATTACAAAGAAGTATAATGTGACATTTCTGTAAAAGCAGAGATTTGCAACGGAAATATCAATAATAACTGTTCAGTGGGAGAGTCTCTCTCACTGAATAGTTGTGTTATAAATAAAACGGGTATAGGATTAAAATCATGGCTGATAAGAGAGATTATTATGAAGTCTTAGGCGTGGACAAAAGCGCCGATGACGCAACACTTAAAAAAGCATATCGTAAGCTGGCCAAGAAGTATCACCCGGATGTAAATCCAGGAGATAAAGAGGCTGAGGCGAAATTTAAAGAGGCAACAGAGGCTTACACCATCTTAAGCGATCCGGAGAAGAGAAAACAGTATGACCAGTTTGGCCATGCGGCTTTTGAAAACGGTGGCGGAGGTGCCGGCGGCGGCTTCGGAGGTTTTGATTTTAACGGTGCTGATATGGGTGATATCTTCGGCGATATTTTCGGCGATTTATTTGGCGGCGGCAGCAGAAGCAGACGTGCCAATAATGGTCCGATGAAGGGAGCTAATCTCCGCGCACGCGTAAATATTACTTTTGAAGAAGCTGTCTTTGGCTGTGAGAAGGAACTGGAGATCGTACTGAAAGACGAGTGCACCACCTGTCATGGAACAGGTGCGAAGCCGGGTACTTCACCGGTAACCTGTCCGAAATGTCATGGAGAAGGTCAGGTTGTTTATACACAGCAGTCCATGTTTGGAATGGTGCGTAATGTACAGACTTGTCCGGATTGTCATGGATCAGGTAAGATCATCAAGGATAAATGTACTTCCTGCCGCGGAACCGGATATACATCTTCAAGAAAGAAGATTCAGGTATCTGTACCTGCAGGTATTGACAATGGTCAGAGCATCCGCATCCGTGAGAAGGGTGAACCGGGTACAAACGGAGGCCCGAGAGGCGATCTGCTTGTAGAAGTAAATGTTGCACGTCATCCGATCTTCCAGAGACAGGATATGAATATCTTCTCTACTGCGCCTCTTACATACGCGCAGGCAGCACTGGGCGGTACTGTACGTATCAACACAGTGGATGGAGAGGTTGAATATGAAGTGAAACCCGGAACTCAGACAGACACAAGGATCCGTCTGAAGGGAAAAGGTGTACCGTCTCTGAGAAATAAGAATGTACGTGGCGATCATTATGTGACTTTCGTTGTGCAGGTTCCTACAAACCTCAACGAAGAAGCAAAAGAAGCACTGCGCAAATTCGATGAGGCGTGTGGTAACCGTCCGAAATCAAAAGATTCTGATGATTTTGAAAAACCGGAAAAGAAGAAAAAGAGTTTCATGGATAAATTAAAAGAGACTTTTGAGGATTAATTATAAAAGAAAATTAAAGAAAAGAGGTTTACCCTCTTTTCTTTTTTTGTATAGTCGTGTATATTGAAGAGTAACGGTAAAAATCAGATGAACAGACAGGAATAAAAGTTTCCTGAGAAATGGAGAGATATTTGACAAAAACAGAGAAGATCGCAGCTTTTCGGGAGAAGTATCTCCCTGTATGGGTAATTTTGCCGCTGATAAGCATTTTTGTATTAAACTGTCTTATTTACTGGGGAAGCGGAGTACTGACAGCAGACAGATATCATTTTGATTTTACCATGTCACTGGACAGGGCAGTGCCGTTAATACCACAGTTTATCTGGATTTATATTCTGGCATTTCCTTTTTGGGCTGTGAATTATATTCTGGCTGCACAGAGAGGAAAAGATGGATTTTATCGGTTTGTGGCAACTGATCTGACTGTTCATATTACATGTTTTATTATTTTTCTGGTTTTGCCAACTACCAATGTCAGACCTGAGATTGCAGGAACTACATGGTCCCAGCAGATGCTTAAGTTTGTTTATCTCATGGATGGTGGAAACAGTCCGTCTAACTTATTTCCGTCAATCCATTGTTATGTAAGCTGGCTGAGCTGGCGCGGAGTCAGTAAATCAGAGAATATTCCAAAATGGTATCAGCATTTTTCACTGACTTTTGCAATACTGATCATTATTTCTACCCAGGTGCTTAAACAGCATTATCTGGTGGATGCCATTGCCGGAGTTGCACTGGTAGAACTGGCGTGGAGATTTTACAGCAAAGGAAACCGCCACGAGATATTCAGACATTTTTTTGAAAAAATAAGTGAAGCATGCAGTCGGTGGGTAAATAAGAATTGACTGGATGTGGTGAGATGCTGCATTATGGGAATAGCTGCAGAGTAACAGAGAATGGGCCAGACATATTTTTGGATGATAATAGTTAATTATATAACATAAAGAAATGGAGACAATTACATGAAGTGGAACCGTTTTACAGTAAAAACGAAAACAGAAGCAGAAGATATCGTTATCAGCACACTTGCAGAAGTCGGCATTGAAGGCGTGGAAATTCAGGACAAACAGCCTCTGACTGAGGAAGACAAGGCTCAGATGTTTGTAGATATTATGCCGGAAGGACCTGCAGATGACGGCGTTGCCTATCTGAATTTTTATCTGGAAGAAGATGCAGACAAAGAAGCAATCCTGAAAGATGTTCGTGAAGCATTAGATGACCTGAAGAATTTTATGGACATCGGGGAAGCTACCATTGAAGAATCTCAGACAGAGGACAAGGACTGGATTAATAACTGGAAACAGTATTTCCACCAGTTCTATGTAGATGATATCCTTATCGTACCGTCATGGGAAGAAGTAAAAGCAGAGGATAAAGACAAGATGATCCTCCACATTGATCCGGGTACAGCCTTCGGTACAGGTATGCATGAGACTACTCAGCTTGTGATTCGCCAGTTAAAGAAATATGTAACACCGGATACAGAGATGCTTGACGTAGGAACCGGAAGCGGTATCCTTGGTATCGTTGCCCTGAAACTTGGTGCGAAACATGTACTGGGAACAGACCTTGATCCATGTGCAGTTCCTGCAGTTGCAGAGAATAAAGAAGCAAACCAGATCGTGGATGAAACTTTTGATATGGTGATCGGAAACATCATTGACGATAAAGCGATTCAGGATCAGGCAGGATATGAAAAATATGATATCGTAACAGCAAATATCCTTGCAGATGTTCTGATCCCTCTGACACCGGTAATTGTAAACCAGATGAAAAAAGGCGCTTACTACATTACTTCCGGTATTCTTGATGTGAAAGAAGAAGTTGTAGTGGAGGCAGTAAAAGCAGCAGGCCTGACGGTCGTAGAAGTGACACATCAGGGCGAGTGGGTTTCCGTAACAGCAAGAAAGGACTGATCCTATGCAGCGTTTTTTTGTGGAGCCTTATCAGATTGAGGAAGAGGCACACCGTATCCACATCAATGGGACGGATGTAAATCATATTAAAAACGTTCTCCGCATGAAATGTGGGGAGGATGTGTGGATCAGTGACGGGGGAGATAAAGAATACCACTGCCAGATTGAAGAACTGGGAGAGGATGAGGTTCTGCTGCATATCCTCTATGCACAGGAGCCGGAATATGAGCTGCCAAATAAAATTTATCTTTTCCAGGGACTGCCGAAAGCAGACAAGATGGAACTGATCATCCAGAAAGCAGTAGAGTTGGGAGCTTTTTCTATAATCCCGGTAGAGACAAAGCGATGTGTGGTGAAACTGGATGTTAAGAAGGCAGCAAAGAAGGTGGTTCGCTGGCAGCAGATCGCAGAGAGTGCAGCAAAGCAGTCCAAGCGAATGCTGATCCCGGAAATCCATGAAGTAATGACCTACAAACAGGCACTGGAATTTGCGAAACAGTTAGATGTAAAACTGATCCCGTACGAACTTGCCAAAGGAATGAAAGAAACCAGAGAAATCCTCAGCGAGATTAAGCCTGGACAGTCTGTCGGTATCTTTATCGGACCGGAGGGTGGATTCGAGGAAGAAGAGGTAGCAAAGGCACTGGAAGCAGGTGCCCATGCGATTACACTTGGAAGACGAATCCTCAGAACTGAGACAGCAGGACTTGCGATTCTTTCAGTTCTGATGTTCCAGTTGGAAAATGAATAATAGAAACAAGAGAGAACAAAAATGGAAGCATATTTTGATAATTCAGCCACGACCCGCTGCTTTGAAGAAGTAAAGGACATCGTGGTAAAAACAATGATGGAAGATTTCGGAAACCCATCTGCCATGCATCAGAAAGGTGTAGACGCAGAAGGGTATGTCAAAGAATCTGCCAGAACTTTGGCACAGATACTGAAAGTAACAGAAAAAGAAATCCTGTTCACTTCCGGCGGAACAGAGTCAAACAACCTGGCTCTGATCGGTGGTGCGCTTGCCAACAAACGAAGCGGTAATCACATTATCACAACTGCAGTAGAGCATGCTGCAGTCAGCCAGCCGGTAGCTTTTCTGCAGGAACAGGGATTTGAAGTGACCATTCTTCCTGTAGACGGGCATGGAGTAGTAAAACTTGACGCATTGGAGAAAGCATTAAGGCCGGATACCATTCTCGTATCTACAATGATGGTAAATAATGAGACCGGTGCGGTTATGCCTGTAGAGAAAATCGGTGCAATGATCCAGGAGAAGTGTCCGAAGGCGCTGTATCATGTAGATGCGATCCAGGCATTCGGTAAATATCGTATTTATCCGAAGAAATGGAATATCCATCTTCTGTCCGTCAGCTCACATAAGATCCATGGACCAAAAGGAGTTGGATTCCTGTACATCAACAGCAAGGCAAAAGTACAGCCTCTCATTCTCGGCGGCGGCCAGCAGAACGGCATGCGTTCCGGAACAGACAACGTACCGGGAATCGCAGGACTTGGCGTTGCAGCAAAGATGATGTACCAGAACTTTGACGAGAAAGTAGAGCATCTTTACCAGCTCAAAGAGCGCATGGCAGAAGGACTTTCTAAGATTGACGATGTAGTAATCAACGGAATGCCTGTCAGAGAAGGCGCACCGCATATCTTAAGCGTCAGCTTTCTGGGAATCAGAAGCGAGGTATTGCTTCATACCTTAGAGGACAGAAACATTTACGTATCAGCAGGAAGCGCATGCTCCAGCCATAAGAGAAAACCAAGCGCAACACTTTCCGCAATGGGAATGAGCAATGCACAGATCGAGAACACTGTACGTATCAGCTTCTCAGAGGAGAATACATTCGAAGAAGTTGACTACTGCCTGGAAGTTCTGAATGAAGTACTGCCGATGCTGAAACGCTATGCACGCAGATAACAAATAATAGTTATAAGTGATATTTGGAATGGAACCTGAGATAAGCTCAGGAATATTTGAAAAGGTTGTTAATAGCATTTATATGAATTCTATTTGAAAATTACAGATATTAAATCCAGAAAAATATTAATTCTAATATTATATAAAACAATTTATTATAAGCAAAATAAGAGAAGGAGAAACAAATGATATTCCACGCATTTTTAATAAAATACGCAGAAATCGCCATCAAGGGCAAGAACAGATACATCTTCGAAGATGCCCTTGTAAAGCAGATGAACATCGCCCTTTCCAAAGTAGAAGGTGAGTTTGAAGTAAAGAAAGAACAGGGAAGAATCTATGTATTCTGCCCGGAGCAGTATGACTATGATGAAACTGTAGAAGCCTTGCAGCATGTATTCGGTATTGTTGGAATCTGCCCTGTAGTGATCTACGAAGATCAGGGATTCGAGCAGATGGCAAAGGACGTAGTTTCCTACATGAAGAACTGCCATCCGAACTACGACGGAAGTTTCAAAGTATATACAAGAAGAGCAAAGAAATCTTATCCGATCACATCCATGGAAGTTAGTGCAGAACTCGGCGGTCGTATCCTGGATGAGTTTCCGGATGCAAGCGTAGATGTACATGAACCGGACCTGACTCTTTCCGTAGAAATCCGAGACAAGATCTATGTATATTCCCAGACCATCAAAGGCGCAGGCGGAATGCCAATCGGCACAAACGGAAAAGCCATGCTTCTTCTTTCAGGCGGCATCGACAGCCCGGTAGCAGGATACATGATCGCAAAACGTGGCGTTAAAATTGACGCTGTATATTTCCATGCTCCGCCATACACCAGCGAGAGAGCAAAACAGAAAGTTGTAGATCTGGCAAAACAGGTAGCAAAATACAGTGGACCAATCCGCCTTCATGTAGTGAACTTCACAGATATCCAGCTCTATATTTACGACCAGTGTCCGCACGATGAGCTGACTATCATTATGCGTCGTTACATGATGCGTATTGCAGAGCATTTCGCAAAAGAAAGCAGATGTCTCGGTCTGATCACTGGAGAAAGCATCGGTCAGGTTGCCAGCCAGACCCTGCAGAGCCTTGCAGCAACAAACGAAGTCTGCACACTCCCTGTATACCGTCCGGTTATCGGATTCGACAAACAGGAAATCGTAGAAAGATCCTGGGAAATCGGAACCTATGAAACATCCATTCAGCCATTCGAAGACTGTTGTACTATTTTCGTGGCAAAACATCCGGTTACCAAACCAAACCTGAACGTGATCCACCGTTCTGAAACAAAATTGGAAGAAAAAATTGACGAACTCATGAAGACAGCGCTGGAGACTGTTGAGATTATTGAGATTGATTAATATCGATTACAAACATTCGGAATCTGCTGACGCTACTTCCTTATGTTTGATCTTGAAACTCTGGTATGCAAAAAAAGAGGAACTGGTAAACAGTTCCTCAATGACTGCAAAAAAATTATTCTGTAACGTATTTGCCTACGATTGCCATAACGGTATCAAGAGCAGCGCCATCAGCGTGGATGTTTAAATCGATTGGTTTGGATAAATCAAGGCTGAAAATACCCATGATAGATTTTGCGTCGATTACATATCTTCCGGATACTAAATCGAAATCGCAGTCGAATTTGCTGATTTCATTAACGAACGCTTTCACTTTATCGATAGAGTTCAGTGAAATTTTAACTGTTTTCATTATGAGAACCTCCCTTAATAATAGTTATTTGCTGACCTGATTGTCTGTCAGCTTACAGTTTTCATCTTAACGGCAGAGACCATAAAAGTCAAGGTGAAAACGGATAAAATTTCCAGAAAGATTTAGTGAAAATGTAGAACAGTGCTAAAATATCAGACTGTTTTGTAGAAAATGAACAATAACTAAAGCGAAAACAAAATCTATTCTGTAAGCATATAAGTTTTCGAAATGTCAGCATGTATACAAAGTCCAGACTACAGAAAATGAGTATGCAGGTATAGAATTATAAAAACAGAAAAATCAATTAGGAGGAAAGAATGGGAAAAAAAGTTGCACTTCACAACTTAGGATGTAAAGTAAACGCCTATGAAGTAGAAGCCATGCAGCAGCTTCTGGAAGAAGCGGGCTACGAGATCGTACCTTTTGAACCGGGGGCTGATGTATATTTAATTAATACCTGTACAGTAACCAACATTGCAGATCGTAAATCCAGACAGATGCTGCACAAAGCAAAGAAAATGAACCCGGATGCTATCGTGATCGCAGCCGGATGTTATGTACAGACAGATGAAGGGAAACTGGATAAAGATGAGGCTGTAGACCTGATCCTTGGAAACAATCAGAAGGGAAATATTGTCCAGGTACTCGAGGAATATGAGCAACAGCACATCAGACAGAAACATGTGCTCAAGATCAACCAGACAAAAGAATATGAAGAACTGGCAATTGATCATACAGCAGAGCATGTACGCGCATATATCAAAGTTCAGGACGGCTGTAATCAATTCTGTACTTACTGTATCATTCCTTATGCAAGAGGTCGTGTCAGAAGCCGTAAGATCGCGCATGTAATGGATGAGGTTCATGCACTTGCATCAAAAGGATACAAGGAAGTCGTTCTGACAGGAATTCATTTAAGCTCTTATGGTGTAGATTTCCCGGCAGAAGAGAAAGAAACACTGCTTTCCCTGATCCGGGCAGTACATGAGGTAGAAGGAATCGAACGAATCCGTCTGGGCTCCCTGGAACCGGGAATCATCACAGAAGAATTTGTGCAGAGCATTGCCGCATTGCCGAAAATGTGTCCGCATTTCCATCTGTCCCTGCAGAGCGGATGTGATACCACACTGGAGCGAATGAATCGCAGATACAGAAGCGCAGAATATGCAGAGAAATGCGGGCTTCTGAGAAAATATCTGGGAAATCCTGCACTTACCACAGATGTGATCGTTGGTTTTCCGATGGAAACAGAAGAAGATTTTCAGGATTCCTATGATTTCGTAGAGAGCATTCATTTTTATGAAACTCATATTTTCAAATATTCCCGCCGCCATGGAACAAAGGCTGCAGCCATGTCCGGACAGCTCACTGAAGCACAGAAAGCGGTCAGAAGTGACAAGATGCTTGCTTTAAATGAACAGCATGCGAAAGAATATGAGAAATCCATGCTCGGCGGTGAACTGAAAGTACTTCTTGAGGAAGAAGTAGAGATTAACGGAGAGCAGTGGTATATCGGCCACAGTATGGAATATATTAAAACAGCAGTGAAAAAACAGGACAACTACAGTGTGAATGACATCATTACTGTAAAAGCTGAAGAATTCCTGGAAGAACATACATTAACAGGTGAGGTTCTGGGAGCAGAATAGTTACAGTTCACTTCATTCTCAGCGGAATAGTGGTGTGTGAACAGTAACGTGTGTGAACAGTAACGAATAATCATCAATAAATTTGCGGTTGCACAATACGTGAAATTATATTAAAATATAGAAGAAAATATGTGTATTGTATACGAAATTTGCAATACATAGCAAAGCAGAATTACTAAGAAGGTTTTGCGACAATAAATCAGGTAAGGACGTGAATAAAATGACAGAGAACAATCTGGGTAATACCCAATATTTCAGAACAAAACCAGACCAGGAGCTTCAGGTAAAAGAAGTTCTGGATCTCGTTTACACAGCAATGGATGAGAAAGGATACAATCCGGTCAATCAGATCGTTGGATATATTATGTCCGGAGATCCTACTTATATTACCAGTCACAAGGGCGCAAGAAGCATGATCATGAAGGTAGAGCGCGACGAACTGGTAGAGGAACTTTTAAACGAGTATATTAAGAACAAATCCTGGGAACGCTGATATGAGGATTCTGGGATTAGATTATGGATCAAAAACAGTCGGTGTAGCCATTAGTGATCCGCTGGGGATCACCGCTCAGGGTGTAGAGACGATCTGGCGTAAACAGGAGAACCACCTGCGCCAGACACTTGCCCGTATTGAAGAACTTGTTTCGGAATATCACGTGGAGAAGATCGTGCTTGGATATCCGAAGAACATGAACAATACGATTGGAGAACGTGCCCAAAAATCACTGGAATTTAAAGAAATGCTGGAGAGACGTACAGGTCTTGAAGTGATCATGTGGGACGAGCGTCTGACAACAGTAGAAGCCAATCGTACTTTAATGGAAGCCAGTGTGCGCAGAGAGAACCGCAAGCAGTATCTGGATCAGCTGGCTGCTGTTTTTATTTTGCAGGGATATCTGGATTCCCTGTCCTGTTAGGAGATTAATAAGATGGAGAAAATTAAATTTCAGCTTGAGGACGGAACAGAAGCGGAGTTTTATGTAGAGGAGCAGACCAGGATCGGAGGAGTTGCATATCTTCTGGTATCTGATTCTCAGGATGATGAGGCGACAGCCTATATTTTTAAAGACGTGTCAGAGGATGACAGTCAGGAAGCCTGCTATGAAATGGTCGAGGACGAGGATGAGATGCAGGCAGTTTTTAAAGTATTTGAACAAATGTTAGATGACGTAGACCTTGAAATGTAGCATGGAGGTGTAGTACTTGAGTAACGAAAATAACAACCAGTTTAATAATGAAGCGCGTGAAAATCATGACGGACAGTTCGGACATGGTCAGAAGAGGCCATACAACAGACCGAAGAATTATAAATATAAACCACAGCACAGAAACTCTTATGGAAGAAAACCAATGCAGGACCGCAAGGCTCCGGCAGATAAAGAGAAGAACGGAATACAGGTACCATTTAAGGCTGCGATAAAGAATTCTTCCCGCAGACCGAAGAAACCAACATCTAAATTAAAGATCATTCCTCTGGGTGGTCTGGAACAGATTGGAATGAATATCACAGCATTTGAATATGAAGACAGCATTGTTGTGGTAGACTGCGGTCTTGCTTTCCCGGAAGATGATATGCTCGGAATTGACCTTGTCATTCCGGACGTCACCTATTTAAAAGAGAATATTTCCAAAGTAAAAGGCTTTGTGATCACTCATGGACATGAGGACCATATCGGTGCGCTGCCGTATGTACTCAAAGATGTAAATGTCCCTGTTTATTCCACGAAGCTGACCATTGCCCTTATTGCAAATAAGCTGAAAGAGCATAATATGACCAATACTACCAAGTTAAAGGAAGTAAGGCATGGACAGGTCATTAATCTTGGTGATTTTTCAATTGAATTTATCAAGACAAACCATAGTATCCAGGATGCATCTGCACTTGCAATCTATTCTCCGGCAGGCATCGTAGTGCATACCGGCGACTTTAAAGTAGATTATACTCCTGTATTCGGAGATGCCATTGATCTGCAGCGTTTTGCAGAGATTGGAAGAAAGGGAGTACTGGCACTGATGTGTGACAGTACTAATGCAGAGAGAACCGGATTTACCATGTCTGAACGTTCTGTGGGACATGTGTTTGATAATCTTTTCAATGAATATAAGACAAACAGAATCATTATTGCCACTTTTGCATCCAATGTAGACCGCGTACAGCAGATCATTAACACAGCTTATCGTTTCGGACGCAAGGTTGCAGTAGAGGGCCGCAGTATGGTAAATGTTATCACAACTGCAGCAGAGCTTGGATACCTTCGCATTCCGGATCAGACTCTGATTGAGATCGATCAGGTTAAGAATTACCCGGATGAACAGGTAGTGCTGATCACAACAGGAAGTCAGGGTGAATCCATGGCAGCTCTTTCCCGTATGGCTGCAAATATCCATAAGAAAATAGTGATCAAACCGAATGATACTATTATTTTCAGTTCCAATCCGATTCCGGGAAATGAGAAAGCGGTATCCAAGGTTATCAATGAGCTTTCCATGAAGGGTGCGAAGGTTATTTTCCAGGATGTCCATGTTTCCGGACATGCCTGCCAGGAAGAAATCAAGCTGATCTATTCTCTGGTAAAACCGAAATATGCAATCCCTGTTCATGGTGAATACAGACATCTGACCGCACAGAAAAATGTAGTTGAGGAACTTGGAATCCCCAAAGAGAATATCTTTGTCCTTGCATCCGGAAATATTCTGGAGCTTGACAGCCAGAGTGCACAAGTAACAGGCACTGTACACACAGGAGCAATCCTGGTAGACGGACTTGGTGTAGGAGATGTAGGAAATATCGTTCTTCGTGACCGTCAGCATCTTGCAGAAGATGGAATTATGATCGTTGTGGTTACGTTGGAACGCCACAGCAATGTGATTCTTGCAGGACCGGACATTGTTTCCAGAGGCTTCGTATATGTGAGGGAATCTGAGGATCTGATGGATGGTGCAAGAGAAGTGGTAGAGAATGCACTGGATTCCTGTCTGGAACGTAATATTACGGACTGGGGCAAGATTAAGACAGTTGTGAAGGATGCGCTCAGTGAATTTTTATGGAAACGTACCAAGAGAAGTCCTATGATCCTGCCTATTATCATGGAGGCATAAAATGGAACCAAATACAATAGAGGAAAGTATTAAAGGGCTTCTGGAGGCTATAAAGGAGAGCCCTGAATATCTGGAATTTCAGAAGCAGAGTGATATCCTGAAAAAGAAGCCCGAACTGAAGGCACGTGTGGATACATTCAGGGCAGATAATTATAAAGTCCAGAATGAATGTGATTCCGATAATCTGTTTGAAGTTGTAGAGCAGATGGGAAAAGAATCCGCAGAGCTTCGCAGACACCCGGAAGTGAATGCGTATCTGGATGCGGAGCTTGCTTTGTGCAAAATGATGCAGAGAATCTGTATAAAACTGGGAGAAGGTATTGATATAGATGTCCCGGGAATGTGAGCAGATAAACTGTAAAACAGTTATCCTGCTGTGAGCAGATAACTGAGCGGATGACTTTATCCGCCTGACATACAGAAAGGAAATAGCTTATGAGTGATACCAGGGAACGTGCAGGTGCAGCAGGTGTTGTTGTTGCAGGAACGTTTTTTAAGATCGTACTTTATATATGTGTGATAGTTTTGCTTTTCTGGGTAGGAAAGGCTTCTTATCAGTTTGGACATGATGTCTTTAATCAGCAGGCCATGAGTCCCGGAGAAGGACAGGAAGTTACAGTGGTGATCAAGGAAGATACTTCCTTGTACAAGATTGCCAAAACTCTTCAGAAAAAAGGTCTGGTCAAGAGTGCAACGGTATTTTATGTTCAGGAGAGACTGTCCACTTATCATGGAAAGCTTCAGGCCGGAACGTATCTGTTAAGTACAGCATATACACCTAATCGTATCATGGGAATTCTGGCAGGTGATGATGAACAGGAAGGGGTAAGTGATTCGTGATAGTTGACGAGCGGATGCGTACCTATATTAATTCACTGGATATGGGAAATACACCGTTTCTTGAAGAATTGGAGCAGTATGCCATCAGGGAACGGGTGCCGATCATCCGGAGAGAAATGCAGAGCTTTATAAAAATGTTTCTGGCTGTAAACCGGCCGAAGCGTATTCTGGAGGTGGGGACAGCCATTGGCTTCTCCACACTTCTTATGTGCGAATATGGTCCTGAGGATCTTGAAATCGTAACGATCGAGAATTATGAGAAGAGAATCCCCATCGCAAAAGAGAATTTCAGGAGAGCCGGACGGGAAGCGCAGATTACTCTGCTTGAGGGAGACGCAGGACAGATATTAAAAGAACTGGAAGATTCGTTTGACATGATTTTTATGGATGCTGCAAAGGGACAGTATATCAACTGGCTTCCGGATGTGATGCGTCTTATGAAAAATGGCGGTGTTCTCATCTCTGACAATGTGCTTCAGGAGGGAGATATCATAGAGTCCCATTATCTGGTAGAGCGCAGAAACAGAACCATATATAAGAGAATGCGTGAGTATCTGTATGAACTGAAACATAATCCATCCCTGATAACTTCGATCATTCCCTTGGGAGACGGAGTTACAGTCAGTGTGAAACAGGAGTGAACAATATGAGAAAAATAGAATTGCTGGTTCCGGCTAGCAGTCTTGAGGTGTTGAAGATTGCTGTTATTTTCGGAGCAGATGCAGTATATATCGGTGGAGAAGCCTTTGGACTTCGTGCCAAAGCAAAGAACTTTTCCCATGAAGATATGAAGGAAGGAATCGCTTTTGCCCATGAACATGGAGTGAAAGTTTATGTGACTGTAAATATTCTGGCCCATAATTATGATCTGCCGGGTGTGAGAGAATATCTGACAGAACTGAAAGAACTGAAGCCGGATGCACTGATCATTGCAGATCCGGGAATCTATATGTATGCAAAGGAAATATGCCCGGAAATCGAACGCCATATCAGTACACAGGCAAACAATACTAACTATGAGACATATCGTTTCTGGTATAATCTGGGAGCAAAGCGTGTGGTAACAGCCAGAGAGCTTTCGCTTGCGGAGATTAAAGAGATCAGAGAGCATATTCCGGAGGATATGGAGATTGAAACATTCATCCATGGTGCTATGTGCATTTCTTATTCCGGAAGATGTCTGCTCAGTAATTATCTGGCAGGACGTGATGCCAACCAGGGAGCCTGTACCCATCCCTGCCGCTGGAAATATTCCATTGTTGAGGAGAAACGTCCGGGAGAATATATGCCGGTATTTGAAAATGAAAGAGGAACCTATATCTTTAATTCCAAGGATCTCTGCATGATCGAGCATATGGACGATATCATTAACAGCGGAATCGACAGTCTGAAGATAGAAGGCCGTATGAAAACCGCTCTCTATGTCGCAACAGTTGCCAGAACTTACCGCAAGGCAATAGACGACTATATGGAGAGCCCTGAGAAATATCAGGCAAATATGCCATGGTACCAGGAACAGATTTCCAACTGTACCTACAGACAGTTTACAACCGGATTCTTCTATGGAAAACCGGATGAGAATACACAGATTTATGATAATAATACTTATCAGAAGGAATATACGTATCTGGGATTTGCTGAGGCAGTGGATGAACGGGGTTATGCGCAGATCACTCAGAGAAATAAATTCTCTGTAGGTGAGACAATTGAAATTATGAAACCGGACGGACAGAATGTAGCTGTCACTGTGAAGGGAATTTATGATGAGGAAGGCAATTCCATGGAGAGCGCGCCTCATGCACAGCAGAAGCTGTTTATCGACCTGGGAACCGAAATCCAGGTTTACGATCTGTTAAGAAGAGCAGAGTGATTAATAAACGCAGCCAACGTTAAATTTGTTGGCTGCGTTTACTGCATTTGCGGGAAAAGGCCTCGAAGCTTTTGCAGAGCAGTTTTTTCAATCCTGGAGACATAAGAGCGGCTGATACACAGTTTTCGGGCAATTTCCCGCTGAGTTTCTTCCTCCATGCCAAAGAGCCCATATCTGCAGCAGATCACCTGATATTCCTTATCTGACAGGACTTTTTTCAGAGAGCGTAGAAGATAGTCGGTATTTTCGCGGATATAGCAGTCTTCTACAATATCTACAGGTGCACTCTCGATTACATCTAACAGATTAATCTCATTTCCTTCTTTATCTGTTCCTATGGGTTCATATAGGGACACTTCTTTTGAATGCTTTTTCTTAGCACGAAAATACATCAGCAGTTCATTGGCAATCCTGCTGTTGTGGCTCCTTTTTGCCTGAAAATAAAACTTCATCAGAATCATCACCGACGAAGTAAATATGAACTTTGGAACCAGTCCATACTATTTTTTGAATTAGCATCTTTAATGTACTCCTCTTTTCTTCAAAACTTAGCGTATCAAATGTCTCTGAAAATCGGGTTAGTTTTTCAGCGATCACATTTAATTCTGTCTGAGGGGAGAGTGATTGACTTAAAACTGTTTGCTGATAGTCAATTTCCTGTTTTAAATGCCTAGATTTTTCAGAAAGTTCATTTATCTGTTTATTTACTAAGTCAACAGCAGGTCCGGTCATAGAAGCAAGATTCTGAATAAGATTGTTGATTTGTGAATCTACAGATTTCAACTGCTCGTTTAAAAGAGCTAAATTTGATTTCATAGATGATGTATTGATTTCATTGTGTTTATTCAATTGTGATAGTAATTTCTGTTCTAAGTATTCTTTGTTTTCTGCTAAGTTTTTTACTGCATTACAAACGAAAGTGTCTATTTCTCCAGGCGGATTATTCATCTGGCATTGATGTTGTCTGGATTTATCTTTTGTTTCACAGAGATAGGAGAATTTTTTTAATCCATCAGTAGTGAGCTGACGATACATTTTTGGACGCATATATGCACCACAATTACCACAAACTATCAGTCCTGAAAGCAGTCCTCGGGAACTTTTGGAACTACGATAAGTTTTGCTGGCGTTTTGTTGAAGAAGAGTCTGGACGGAAACCCAGTCTTTTCCTGATACAAAAGGTTCATGTTTACCAATAGCAACAATCCAGTCACTCAGATTTTTTAGTTTTGTACATTTGTGAGAATCCTGTTCTGTTTTGTTATAAGCCATAATTCCATGTTGTCCAGTATACATAGCTTTATCTGGATAAAGAGGACAGTCATGCTGTTCGAAATAGTTCCACGCATCTTCGTCAGCACTCATATATACAGGATTGGAAAGAATAGAGCGAATAGCAGTTACAGAAAAGTAACGATTCTTTCTTGTTTTTATTTCAGAAACACGTAATGAGGTTTCGATTTTGGTGAGAGAGTGATATTTTAGATAATCGTGAAAGATTCTCTGAACAATTTCTTTTTCTCTGGGAATGGTTTTAAGATAACACATAGTTCGTTCACGGTCAAAACTATCATGCTGATAAGTGATACGTGTACTTTTGTAACCCATTGGAGTCATACCGCCTAGCCAACGTCCTGTTTTCGCCAGTCCCTCTTTATTGTCTCGTATACGTTCTGCCAAAATATTTCTTTCAAATTCAGCAAATACGGTTACAAGCATAATGACCGCTTTTCCGGCAGCAGTTGTAGTATCAAAATCATCACTGACAGATATAAATTCTATTCTCATTTTATTTAGTTCATCAAAGGCAGCAGAGAAGTCAGAAATACTTCTGCTGAAACGGTCTAATTTGTAGCATACAACAGCTTTTATATTCTCTGATTTGGAGTGGCATAAATCCATCATTTTCTGAAATTCAGGTCGTTCCATATTTCCACCTGAAAATCCCTCATCTTTAAATATTCGTATCTGGTCATCTGATATAGGTGAATCTTTTGTTATTCGGTGAATTTTTTCCACACAACGATCAATTTGGTTTTGAATACTTTCACCTTTACCAGTAAATTTTGATTTTCTTGCGTAGACAATGTATATAGGTTTAGATTCGTTGAATTGAGTTTGTTTTCGAGCCATATGATTCCTCCTAAAGAAAAATTTGCTTTATACAAAGGGATTCCTTTTTCAATATTATAAATGTGAGAAATTCAAATTGCAAAAAGTTTTTATCAAATTAGGGGGTAAGAGACGTGTATTACTCAAGAAAGTATGACAGTATGGAAAAATTATTGAGTCTTATCGTGATAAAGGATGTCTGAGACTTCACAATCTAAAATAAAGCATAAAGTATCAAGGGTCTTAGTAGTAATGGGAAGACCTTTTTTCATACGATATAAAGTATTGGCAGATATACCCTCTTTGTATATCAGAGAGTATTCAGTGATATTTTTCTTTAGAAGAGTTTCATAGAAAGGTTTGTATGAAATCATGCGCTAACTCCTTTTTATTATCACATGGTAACATACTTAATTTGTTGACTATACTTAATATATTGAGTATAATAAAAGAAGAAAAGCAGGGAAAAGAAAGATACCTTTGCATATGAGAGAGGAAAGTGATATGTTATCAATTAGAAAGCCCGAAATTTATTAAAAACCAATTATGATTTGAAAAAAGTATGGATGTTGTATTCGTCCGTTTAAGCGGTTTTATTATTAAAGCGGAAAGGGCTTCGGAAAAGTAATCAGAAAGGGTCTACAGGAGGATAAGAAACCTATAGAGCTAAATGCAACGAAAAGGAGAGGAAAAAACTATGATCAAAAAAGCATTTGCTATTGGTTTGGCATTAACAATGTCCGTTACTTCACCTATGCCTGTTATGGCTGATGAAAATATGGAAACACAAGAGAGTGTGTTTGATGACAGTGGAGATATGGACAGTATTGAGGAAGAAAATAGTTCAGAGGAACAGAACGGTGTAAATGAATTTAGTTCTGGTGATGTAAACAATGAAGTTGAACAGGATGAACAGACAGATTCTGAGCAAGAATGGTCAAGTGGAGAAGGAGAAGACACATTTTCAGCAACGAGTGATGTGTCAGATTTTGATTATGCAATAGACGGGGTGACTGGTACAGCTACTATCAAAGGTTATAATGGAACTGATTCTGAGGTTTATATTCCGCAAATGGTAGAAGGATATATAGTAACTAGTGTTGGTGGTTTCGAAGGAAATAGCACTGTTACAAAAGTTATTGTTCCAGATGGAGTAACGGAAATACAGAAGTATTGTTTTTATAATTGTATGAATTTAGAAGAAGTTGATTTACCAGATTCGATTACAAGTTTAGGTGAATGTTGTTTTGAAGAATGTGAAGCACTATCAAAGGTAAATATTCCTCACGGATTAAGAGAAATAGGAAGACGTGCGTTTTGTAAAACTACATCTTTAAAGTCAGCATTAATCATTCCAGAAGGAGTAAAGAGTATTGAAGACAGTACATTTTTTAAATGTGGTGCGGAAGAAATAGAGCTTCCTAGTAGTATCACTTTTATAGGAACAGACTCTTTTTATTGTTCTAAATTAAAAAGTATTATTATACCAGAAAAAGTAAAAGAAGTTGGTTATGATGTATTTAGAGGATGCGAAAATCTTGAATTAGTTGATATTAGAAATAAAATGTATATTTCAGTAGGTACATTTAGCGGATGTACAAATTTGAAAAGTCTAGTTTGCAGAAACAAAGATATAGCATTTGAAACGAGTTTGTATGAAAAAAATCTACCAAGTCAAACGTGTATATATGGATATTCAGATTCAAATGCATATAAATATGCAAAAGAAAACGGAAACTCATTTATGGCAATAGATGTTCCTACAAATGTAAAATGTAATAAAACAGATGCAACTACTGTGAAGCTGACATGGAATTCTATAAGTAAAAGTGCACAGTATAAAATATACCGTTCAATGTCTGAAAATGGACAATATTCTGTAATAAGTACAACTAAAGATACACAATATGTTGATAGTGGATTAGATAAGAATTCTAAATACTATTATAAAATTTGTGCGACCTACAATACAGGAAGTACTGATATTGATGGAATGGAATCTGAAATTGTTGTTGGAAATTTGAACGGAAAGCCGGATGCACCTAAATTAAAAGAAGTACAAACATATGGAAATAATGCACTTAAAATAACTTGGAAAAAGGTACCGGGAGTAACTGGTTATCGCATTTATAGAAAAACTTCTGAAAAAGGCAAATTTACAACATTAGATACAGTAAAAAATGTTTCTTCATATACAGATAAAAAAGCTGTTGGAGGAAAAACATATTTTTATACGGTACGGGCATATACAAAAGTTGGATCAAAAATTATTTGGGGAGACTATGATATTAATGGGCTGTCAGCAAAATCTCAAAGACAGTTTAGTGAAGCATATTTAACAAGTGGACTGCATTATAATTCATCATTTGACTTTACGGGAGATGGTATAAATGACAAATTTTATACTACTTATACAATGTCAGGAAAAAGTAATATTTTGACCGTTTATATTAATGATAAAAAGTCAGGAACAATTAAAGTGACGGATGCTGCAGGCGGAAAATTTAGAATGGAATTATGTACATTGAGTAATAATAAATATGTTTTTCTTTCTATAAGGTATGAATCGAATGATAATGATGCAGAATATATGCATAAATTGTATAAATGTAAAACTGGAAAAATGAGTAGTATACTTGACGTACATAAAGCATTAAAAATTGGTTCTATGCAATCATCAACAATCGAAAAAGTATATTCCAATGGAATTGCATTTCATGCAGGCGGAATTATGAGTCATGGAATAAGAAGTGAACGTTGGACTTATGTAATGAAAAATGGAAAATTGACATTCAGTAAAAAACGCAAAATCTGAATAAAAATGTAAGTCAGCTACAGGTTATTATGGGAAAGCTCTTATACTTCGGTATAGGGGCTTTTTTCTTTTAAGCGAAGAACCTTACGAAAAACAAAATAAAAGTCAAGGGAGGGACGTATAGCATGTTTTAACAGAGAACAGGATTGTTATTTGACAAAGCTTTTAGTGTTTTATGAGTTTTTAATTACATAATGGATTACTTAGTTGTAAGATGGATTGATTATACTATTTGTCTCCTAAAGTTGCTGTAATAATCAAGATAAGTATAAGTAAAGAAGATTTCTGTACGAAAGTATGGAAGTCTTTTTGGTTTTTATAAGGAACTTACTTATATTCTTGATTATTTTTGCAACTAAGGGCGAAAAAATTAAGAAAGTTGAAGAAATGAGGAGTTTTTTGGGACTCAGAAACGAGTTAAATATATAATTCGATGAAGGTATAAACCTCACGGATTAAATAATCCTAAAGGGGGTCTAACATTATGGACCTGAAAACATGTAACAACAAAGTTTATAAGCAAATTGTAGAAAGGAGAGTACCCCAAGAAGCTCTTACTAAAGTGTATACCATGCCTGGTTATATCGAAGCGTACACCAATGAAGGAAGAAAGAAAAGTAAGATAAGCAGTTATAGAAAACTTCCTAAAGGAAAGTACGTCAATCTTGAAACTGGTGAGATTTGTGAGTCTAAACAAGGTGAAGCCAGATTCAGAAGTCATATGAATGAAGCCTATCGTAATTTAAGAAGACTTATCAACTATTACTTTCTGGGAGAACCAAATGAGGTTCATATTACGTTGACTTTAGCAGAGGAGTATAAGAATCTCCCAATCAAGGAAATCAATGAACACTTCAAACGTTTCTGGAAAAGCTTCGTTTATCGTTATCCGGAAAGTGAATACATTGTAATCAGGGAGATAAGTCCAAAAGGAAGATGGCATTATCATTTACTGGTAAAGAATGCTTCAGTAACCGAATTTGAACCAGAAGCCGATTTTGTACAGAAGAAATGGAAACTGGGACTGATTCATATTAACCATATTACTAATAATGACAACATAGGTGCTTACTTTACAGTGTTTGATAACAATATCCCATGGCTTACTGAACGTGATGGTAAAAGTAAAGGAAATATCAAAAGGAAATACATAAAAGAATTTCCTAAATCTGTACACCTGTTTGATAAAAGCAGAGGATTGAAACATCCTCAGCCAGAAGAAATGACACATGAAGAATTTGAGAACAGAGTAAAAGGCTTAACTCCAACATTCTCAAGAGCATATGCAGTAATTGTTGAAGCTGATGACAGGAATATACCTGTAAATTATCTCTACTACGAAGAATATAACCTTCGGAGAAATAAATAATAAAACTTCTTAATTGCTAACAGTGTTATTTGAGATAAGTGGTCATGGTTAGTTGATCGTTTATTATCAAATAAAATGGCATGAGAGACAGGCTATATGTAATAAGGTTAACTGACCATGTATCACGGATAGGAGAGCTTATGGAAATTGACATTATCATACATTTACCATCCACTGATACCGGAAGAACTCAATTAGAAAATAAAGTTTCTGAGATACATGCAGACTGTATTGAGAAATACATGAACAACATGGGTTATTCAGAAAAAGAAAAAAGAAACCTCATAGAACAAATGATACATAGAAAAGGAGATAAGACTTATGAGAATTGAAAATGAAAAAATGGAAAACGAAAGAATGGAAAACACAAAAATGGAGGATGAAAGAATGGAACAGTACAGCATTATTGGAAAAGAAGATCTTATTGGAATGTTAAAAACTAATTATGAACAGATAGGGATTATCCTTTCAACATTGGAAGAATATGGATATATGAATCAGGATCGTTGGAACAGATTTAAGAGATTACAGGAGGAACTGAAAATAACCGAAAAAGAAATAGAAAAATTCTAAAGGTTCAGTATTGAAAAGAAAGTCGGCAGTCATTATGGCTGCCGATTTTCGCATATTACTAAATTTTATCTTGAGTTCAGATGAGATTTAATGAAATCAGTCTTAAATAGCAGATGGTAAGTTTCAAAAGACATAGTATGATAACCTTTTTCCCATTCCATAATGGTATTGCGTTGAACATGCATGAATTCAGAAAGTGTTTTTTGAGTGATGTGATATGACTTTCTGAGTTGCTTTAATTTCAATCCTGGTTGTTCATATAGAAAGAGATTATAATCATCGAGAAGATTAGTAACTGGAATTTTATAGTATTCGGCTATTCTTTTCATAATTTCTATGTCGTAGAAGATGCGGGCATCATCTTCATAACTGGCATAAGTATTTCGACTAATATGAACGATTTGAGCAACATCTTTTTGCAGAAGCTCATGTGTAAAGCGATAGTAACGTAATTTGTCAGCAACGGTAATTAAAGTGTCAGGCGTAGGATGGGTATTCAGAAAAGCTTGAGCTTCCGATAAATTTCGATGAGTGAACACATGGAAAGTATGGATAAACAAAATTGTTTTCTGAATACCCTTTTTAGTATTGCGATAGATACCGAATACGTTAGGTGTAAATTTTTCATAGATAGTCCAGTCATTCAAAAAAGCCTGGTGTTTTTTAACTTCTGCATCCAGAGGAGCCGTAGCACTAGGGTTGCTTTTTCTATACATCTGGCAGCATAGGTGGATAACCGGGAAGCCTTCTGGGGATTAAAGGTTGTGACAGCCTTGATCAGTCCGATGGTTCCAATAGAGATCAGATCGTCTGTATCCTCACCGGTTCCCTGATATTTTTTGACCACATGTGCTACCAGCCGCAGATTATGCTCGATCAGGATATTCTTTGCCTGAGAATCACCCTCCTGATATTTTTGAAGATAATATTTTTCCTGGGATATGGACAAAGGTTTTTGAAAGGCCTTCAAATCGCTACCTCGAAGGGGATTTCTATATAGTTTATGTCCGGGACAGGGTGTTGGTGCTTTTCCAGAAAATTTTGAGCCTTTTTACAATTATTTTACCTGTTCTGTACAATTGTGTGATGGCAGAGTGTCTTTTTCTCTGATATGCTTAATAAAGTTATGTATCAGAATATATGTGTAAAGGGAGCGAAATATTTGAAGTACAAGGAAATAGCAAATAACAAAGAAATTAATGCATATCTGCAGAAAGGTAATGCAAATCTGGGACAGCTGGGTTTTACAGATCATTCAAAGGCACACTGCGTGCAGGTTGCACATCAGGCAGGAAAGATACTGAAACGGCTGGGATATTCAGAACATGAAATTGAGCTGGCAAAGATTGCCGGCTATATGCATGATATTGGAAATGCCATTAACAGAACCCATCATGCAGAATATGGTGCACTGCTTGCAAATGATTTACTGAAAGAAACAGATATGTCTCTGGAAGACAGGATAACTGTAATAGCAGCCATCGGTAATCATGACGAATCAACAGGAAGCCCTGAGGATGTGGTTTCAGCGGCACTTATTATTGCAGATAAAACAGATGTAAGAAGAAGCCGTGTGCGCCAGAAAGAACAATCCGCTTACGATATCCATGACAGGGTAAATTATGCAGTTACAGATGCCAAGCTGAAGATTGCGGAAGACAGATCAGTAATTGCACTGAACCTACAGATTGATGAAAAAATCTGTTCCATGTATGATTATTTTGAGATTTTCCTTGAGCGTATGATGCTTTGCAGGAAAGCTGCGGAAATACTTGGAACAACTTTTAAGCTGACAGTAAATGGCCGTAAGGTTTTATAGAATAAATGAAAAAGATAGAGAAATTTATTGAAAGAGATGCTTGCAAAAAGGGTATCTCTTTTTGTGTTGATTTTTGCAGCGGATGTTTCAAATCTGCATTGAGAAATCAGAATAACTACAGTATAATGGATGAAGAATTTAACCGAATAAACTGCTCAGCAGTTATCAGGTGTAGAACTACGCAGCGAAGTGGATGATTTTATCTGCTTAAATACAATATAACAGGAGAAGCACATGAAAATATATTTAGCCCCGCTTGAGGGAATTACTGGATATACATACAGAAGGGCACTTTACAATTGCTTTGGAGGGTTTGACAAATATTTTATTCCTTTTATTCTTCCAAACCAGAAAGGACATCTCAGCACCAGAGAAAAGAAAGACATTATGCCTGAGAATAATGAGGGGATGTATGCTGTTCCCCAGATTTTGACAAAGAATGCAGAGGATTTTATCCAGACAGCGGAAACACTGCAGGAATACGGTTATAATGAAGTGAATCTGAATCTTGGCTGTCCGTCAAAGACTGTTGTGACAAAAGGCAGAGGTGCGGGATTTCTGGACAGACCGGATGAACTGGACAAATTCCTGGATGAGATTTTCCGTAAATGTGATATGAAGATTTCCATCAAGACTCGATTGGGTATGGATGATCCGGAAGAATTTGAAGATCTGCTGACGATTTATAATAAATATCCACTGGAAGAGTTAATTGTTCACGCAAGAGTGCAGAAAGACTATTACAAAAATACGCCACGTCTGGAAACATTTGGGGAGGCGGTGGAGCGGGCCAAGAGCCCGGTTTGCTATAACGGAGATATCGTCACAGCAAAGGACTGTACCAGATTACAGGACATGTTTCCGACCCTGGACTGCATTATGACAGGCAGAGGAACACTGAAGAATCCTGCACTTGCCAGAGAGATCCGTGGCGGTGCACCTGCGTCAAAGGAAGAAATCCGCAGATTTCATGATATGATGTACAATGAATATTGTGAAGACCTGTCCGGAGACAGAAATATCCTGTTCCGTATGAAAGAATTATGGTCTTATCTGGCACCTATGTTTACAAACAATAAAAAATATGCCAAAAAGATTAAGAAGGCTGAGAAATGTGTGATATATGAAAATGCAGTCAGAGAATTATTTGGCTGTGAACAGTTAATTGGAGAAGTGGAAAATGCGGATATGGAAAAAATACTGGATTATTATAATAGCTGAAAGATATAGAACTCACAGTATTTCGATAAAAAGTAACTGATTAGTATCTTTAGGGTTGCAATATTTTTTATTAAGAAGGAGAAAAAAGAATCCTATGAAATCTCATGTATTTCAGATGAAATATTTCTTAGCAGGCATCTATATTATCTGTGTTATATTTACCTGCTTTAACGCCAGGTTTTATCATACGCCTCTGGCGAAGATATCTTCAGTAACAGAAAAGGAAACAATGAGCAGAAAAGGAACCAGGGATGTAGAAGAGTATTATTATACTCAGAAAATTACAGCGCGTATATTAAATGGTACCCATAAAGGGGAAGAGATTTCTATTTCTAATGAATATACATCGTCTCAGGTTCAGAATCAGAAATATCACAAAGGAGACACGGTCCTTTTAAGCGGTTCAAGGGAAAATCCAGGGAAATCCATACGTTCCATAAAGCGTGATGGTTATCTGGCATTGCTGGCAGGTGGTCTGTTTTTTCTTCTGATCTGTATTACAGGAAAACAGGGATTCTATACGATCATATCGTTGATATTGAACACAATTATATTCGCGTTTGGATTTCAGGCTTTTATGAAAGGGGAAAATATCTTAAATATTTGCAATGTAATTGCTTTTCTTTTTTCGATAACAACTCTGATCTGTCTGAATGGAATCCACAGAAAAACATGGGCTTCTGTTATTTCAACCATATGCGTACTGTTTCTGATCATGGCATTATTTGAATTTTCTATTCAGTTTTTTGGAGATTTGGATTATTCTAATCTGGAATATCTGGGGAGTATGAGTAATTCCGCTGATATATTCTGGACAGATATTATGCTGACAGGACTTGGAGCTATCATGGATGTAGCTGTAACTATTAGTGCTGCAACAGGGGAAATTGTCCGGAAAAATCCAGATGTTTCTCTGAGAAAATTAATACATTCAGGACGGGAAATCGGATATGACATTATGGGAACCATGATAAATGTGCTGCTTTTTGTCCTGGCAAGCGGCATGATTCCTATGTTTATCCTGAAAATGAACAATGAGATCAGGTTTATAACGATCATACGATATCATATTCCATATGATATCTGTCGTTTTCTTATTGAAAGTATAGGAATTGTACTGGCAATCCCTGTATCTGTTTTTATTTCTTCTATTATCATGAAACTACCATCTCTGAAAAGGAGCGACAAAAAATGATAATTTTTCTTGCACTGGTATTGATTATTTTAATGATTCTGATTGGTGGGGAGCGCGGAGCAGTTTCTCTCATGACACTGGCCGGTAATATTGTAATTCTGTTTATTTCGATTCTTCTGATGTCCATTGGTTTCCCGGCTCTGCTTCTGATATTGGCTGCAGGGGCAGGAGTCTGCTATAATTCCCTGTTTTACCAGAATGGAAACAATCCAAAGACACGGGCGGCTTTTCTGGCTACCTTGCTTGTGATGCTGCTTTTATTTATTCCGATTTATCTTATTATATGGAGATCAGGAAGCTATGGACTGAATGAGCTTCAGCTTTCAGAAGATGATTTTATGTATTATTACAGTACGGATATCCATATTAATATGCTTCATGTGGCAGTTTTTGTAACTGTTTTCAGTACTCTTGGAGCGGTTATTGATACTGCTTTATCTGTAACTTCTTCTGTATATGAAGTCTGGACACATAAAAACAGCCTGACAGCGAAAGAACTTACTTCTTCCGGCTATCAGGTTGGAAAAGAAATTATAGGAACAACTGTAAATACGCTGCTTTTTGCTTATCTTGGAGGCTCTATTCTGTTATTTGCCTATGTTCAGACACAGCAATATAACCTGGAAATTATTCTCAATTCCAAATTTCTTTTTCAGGATGTTGCAATCATGCTGTCTGGGGCGATTGCCTGCCTTTTTACAGTACCGGTATCAATCAGATGTGTGATTCGCCAGATTCATCATGCTGCAACTGAAACAGATCACAGCTGATCGGATTTGTTTTCACAGTCTTTGCAGATTCCATGAAGCATATCTCCGCTGTACTGCAGACGGAAACCATGATCCCGGAACAGATGCGCAAAGAGAACATTAGAAGGATTGGAATTAATTCTGTTCTTTTTTTGTCCATACATTATCCTGTAAAATGGGTCGTATCTGGAGCAGTATTTTTTGATGTATTATCTATTATCAGCAGTATATAGTATCGCTTCTTGACTTACATTTCTTTTGTGATGCTGTATATAAAAGGACTAACTGTCTGTGGGGAGCAGTCATACTACATATAATCTATAATGCAGTAGGAGCAATGATTATAATTCAATGAAGTAATTTTTATGAGGTAATTTTATGTGTGAAAATGAAAAAAAGAAATCTCATTCCATTGAGATGACCACAGGCTCTCTCTGGAAAAATATACTCCTCTTCAGCCTTCCGCTTATGGGATCACAGGTACTGGAGGTTCTTTTTAACTTAAGCGATGTTGCTGTTGTTGGACGGTTTGCAGATTATATGGCACTAGGTGCCGTCGGCTCCACAACTTTGCTGGTTACTCTGTTTACCGGAATCCTTATCGGAATGGGTGCCGGTGTCAATGTCCGCGTAGCTCACGAACTGGGTGCCGGTAATAAAAAAGGCACAGAAGAAACAATCCATACTTCTCTTCTTTTGTGCGCAATCACAGGTCTGCTCGTCTGCGCCATCTGTCTTCTGTTTTCCGGGCGGATGCTGTCCATGATGAACACGAAGCCGGAACTTATTGATCAGGCTATTTTATATATGAAAATCTATTCCCTGGGAATGCCTGCAATGGCCGTATACAATTTCGGAAACGGCGTATTAAGTGCCATAGGCGATACGAAACGACCATTGATCTACCTTTCCATTGCAGGTGTGGTCAATGTTCTTCTGAATCTGTTTTTTGTTATTGTCTGTCATATGGCAGCTGCAGGCGTTGCAACAGCCAGCGCAATTTCTCTGTATATCTCGGCTTCTCTGGTGATGATCCATCTCCTCAGAAGAACTGATGACTGCAAAGTGTCTCTGCGCAAAATCCGTCTGCACCCCAAGGCCTGCAAAGCAGTTCTCATGCTTGGTATCCCTACAGGTCTTCAGAACGGAATCTTTGCTATTGCAAACCTGTTTGTGCAGACTGGTGTCAATTCTTTTGATGCAGTGATGGTTTCCGGAAATGCAGCTGCTGCAAATGCTGACTCCCTGATCTATAATGTCATGTTTTCTTTTTATACTGCATGTGCAAGCTTTATCGGTCAGAACTGGGGTGCCGGTAATAAAAAACGAATGCTGAAATCTTATAGAGCCAGCCTTACATATGCTTTCATTTTCGGTGCAATCCTGGGTGGACTACTCCTTGTATTTGGTCCACAGTTTCTCTCTCTGTTTGCTACGGAACCAGCAGTTATTGATGCTGGTATGCAGAGGATTCGTATCATGGCATTCAGCTATGCATTCAGCTGTTTTATGGACGGCAGTATCGCCGCATCCCGAGGCATCGGAAAAAGTATTCCGCCTACCATTATCGTTATCCTGGGCTCCTGCGTATTTCGTATTGTCTGGATTTATACAGTATTTGCACATTTCCAGACGATTTCATCACTGTATCTTTTGTATATCTTCTCATGGGGAATTACAGGACTTGCAGAAACTCTGTTTTTTGTTGTAAGTTTTAAGAAAATATGGGCTGGAAAATAGTCACAGCCATTCTGTGATTTATATGCCAGGTGGATTCCGCAATTGACTGGAAAGAAAAACAGCTTACAAAACGGGTGAAATTTCAATCGGAATTGACCGAGCTGAAAGCGAGGGATACTTCTTGTCCGAGGGGCAAGAAGGTGGAACTAAAAATAATTAGAACAATCGAAATTTACAGGAGAAATATATATGGTTGGAAGAATTTATCATGTAGGACTAACGGTTTCTGATTTGGAACGCTCAATTGCATTCTACAGAGATGTCCTTGGGCTTGAGTTTCAAGGAGAGATTTTTATGGAAGGCGAAGAAACAGATAAAATGTTTCGTAGAGTAAATTGCAAAGCAAGGGTCGCTTATTTGAATGGATCCAAGGCTGTTGAAGCACCGCCAGTTGAGCTGATTCAGTTTGTAAACAACGAAGTAAAGAAAGTTCCCTCTGATTTGTTTACAACATCTATCTCGGAAGTATGTTTCTACACAGATGATATTGATTCTGCTTACAAACATCTCGTAGATAATAATGTGGAGTGCTTGTCTGAACCGCAGTATTTCGATTTTAGAGCAGATGGATTTGGGGAAAGTAGAGCTTTTTATTTTAGAGACCCGGATGGAATCATTCTTGAGATGATGCAGCCGCTTTAATGAAAAATGGTAAGTACAGGAAAGCGGCAACTTTCAGTTTGTCTGGTTGTCCTTTGAGAGGGGAGAAATCCTTTTCTCAAAGGGCTTTTTCTATTTATACGGATATTCGCAAACTACAAGACAAAGCTAAAACTTCATATACTCTAAGCACAAGGAGGTTGAGGTTTGGCTATGAATAACAGTTTAGCAGAAGTACATCCGGAACTTGTTTCGGAGTGGTCGGAGAAAAACTTACCGCTTACACCCGATGACATTACTTTCGGTTCAAATAAAAAAGTATGGTGGAAAGGTACTTGTGGTCACGAATGGCAGACAAGCGTTAAGGCTCGTTCAAATGGAGAAAAATGCCCGATATGTTCCGGTGCGAGAGTGATTGCAGGTATTAACGATTTGGCGACATTAGAGCCGCTACTGGTAAAGCAGTGGTCGAAAAAGAATAAGATAAAACCGACAGAGGTTTCTATTGGTTCTCATAAGAAAGTAATTTGGAGATGTAAAAAAGGACACGAGTGGGAAGCTGCCGTTAAGAGCAGGACAATAAATAAAACAGGTTGCCCGTATTGCTCCCATAATAAAGTGTTGGCAGGATTTAATGACTTTGCAACGCTTCTGCCGGATATAGCTGCCGAGTGGTCGGACAGAAATTATCCGTTACTTCCAACTCAGGTTACGGTCTTTGCCAATCGTAAGGCGTGGTGGAAGTGTAAGGATTGCGGCAGAGAGTGGAACACCCTTATTTCTACCCGTTCCGGTGGGAGTAAATGCCCGTATTGCAGTGGGTACATATTCTCGAAAGGGTTTAATGATTTGCAGACAACACATCCTGAAATTCAGAAAAGTTGGCTATTGAGTCAGGAAGTGCCGATGAGAATTTAGAAATAATGAAAGCATATATGTGCAAGCAAAGAGGAATAAGGCTGATTAAGCTGCCGATGAAAGGCACAGAACTGGATTATGCCAATAATTTAAAGAAAGCTTTTCAGAGCGTACATATATTTATTTCTTCCGATACCGAGGAAGATGTGGAGATAATCAAAAATACATTTGAAAGATGGAGGGACAGCCAATGAGAGAGAAAACCTATCATCTATACTTAAATGAAGAAGAACGAAGCCGAGTGATACAATCGCTCATTGAACTGAAGAACAATTTAGCAGCCCAGGGACGATACACCGACGCAGGAGCTATTTCTGAATTTCCTGAAAACCCACCCTGTATATGAACACTGGTATCCGGTCTTTGCAGTAATGATAGGAACTGGACTTCGTGTGGGGGAAGTAACTGGATTGAGATGGTGTGATATTGATATGGAAAGTGGAATGATTGATGTTAATCATACTCTTGTATATTATGACCACAGAACCGAGGGAAGTAAAAGTGGCTGTTATTTCAATGTAAATACAACGAAGACTCCGGCGAGTATGAGGCAGGTTCCAATGCTCGGTTTTGTGAAAGAAGCATTTGAACATGAGAAACAGAAGCAGGAAGATTTAGGACTTCATTGCGAGGTCACGATTGACGGATATACAGATTTTATTTTCATCAATCGTTTTGGTCAGGCACAGCACCAAGCCACACTCAACAAAGCAATCCGAAGAATTATCCGTGATTGCAATGATGAGCAGTTTTTGCACAGTGATGAACCTGATGTGTTACTTCCTCATTTTAGCTGCCACTCGCTTAGACATACATTTACAACAAGAATGTGTGAAGCTGGAGTAAATATAAAGGTCATTCAAGACGCACTCGGACATTCAGATATTTCAACTACACTGAACATCTATGCTGATGTTACAAAAGAAATGAAAGCGGAAGAGTTCAAAGGATTGGATAGCTACTTCAAAGTATAATATTGGACTTCACATACAGAAAGAGAACATACAGAGTGTTGTGTGTTCTTTTTTTCGTTGGATAAAAAGAGAAATGCTTGAATAACTGCGCGTCGCATTCTCGTTACTTTAGTGATGAGTTAGACGCGCAAATTTTTTATTCAAAGAAAGAACATATGTTTACTTCTGGCACTATATGTGCTAAAATATAGCCATGGGTAGTAGAAAAAACAACAGAATCTGAGAAAAGAGTTATCAGGGAGAAATAAAAATGCAGATAATATCCAGTTATGGTGTAGAATTACGAAAACAGAATATCCCGATCCGCCAGACACTGGAGATCTACCGTTCTGCTGTCAGTTATCTGATTGGGATTTATGT
>SKEG01000122.1_pt1 | contig 93701 bp, 144 predicted proteins | sample 4826631 | NCBI WGS metagenome assembly SKEG01 (sample SAMN11008815, study PRJNA524170) | human gut metagenome | biome: Human fecal sample; material: Feces; isolation source: fecal sample from pouch patient p26, p34, p50 | host: Homo sapiens | place: Israel: Tel-Aviv | collected 2016-11-02
CGTTTATTGATTATGGATGCTTCATTGTATGCAGTATTGTTCGGGGCGGTGGGCGAAGCCCCCACTCCGTATCCTTTGCACAAAATCCAGCAGGTGGCTGATGATTTCGAGAGTATCTTCGGGGTGAAGTTCTCCAAGTTCCATGATAAGATGCTGACCGTGGTTTTCAGAGTGGTGGTAATAGACATATTCGCTTTTGATGATTGGCTGCACGAAAAGTACGGGAAGTACGAGGACGAAGGCAAGTCCATGCGTGATATCGTTACGGAACATTACGGTGAGAAAGGTGCAAAAATGATTTTAAACTTAATCGGATAATTATTATGAATACAGTTTGTGATTTTATAAGTGGAAGATTCGGGAACAAGGTTCTCATTTCTCCTATAAGAAAATGGTGGGTGAGATTTTGGTATGCAGTATTGTTCATTATAGGTGCTATCCTGTTGGGATTGTTCCTGCAATTAATGACCGCCTTGAGCGATTTTGTAAATCATGTGGTATGGGGATAGGTACGTACACGTTTGAAGTGGATGGAGAGATGATTACGTTTTTCCGTTCACCCAACGGAAGCTATTCGGGAAAATTCAACAGGACGGTGAAACTGGCTAAAATGTTTACCGGACTTGACCTTATGATGAAACGGTACGCTGACAAGGGAGGATTTACAACATTGAACGCCCGGCTGGCGTGTGCGTGCCGGCTTATGCTCCATACGGGCATCCGTGTAGGGAACGAATCTTCGGCGGAAGGCTATATGACTACCGTAAGCCCCTATGACAAGACACGTAAACCGGAGTTCGTGCAGACGTATGGTCTTACCACATTGCTGCCGGAACACGTTATGAGAAAGAAGGGCGGTGTCTATATGAACTTCTTGGGCAAACGTTCCGTAAGAAACACTTTCGTTGTGACGGGCGACCTTGCCGACCATGTTGAGGAAATCAAACTTACCGCCCAGCCTCCGGAAACGCTGTTCGAGATAACCGCCCATGAATTTACCAAGTTTATAAAGTGTCATGTGGGTTCTAAGTTCACCCCCAAGGACCTGCGTACTCTGAGAGCCAACATCGAGGCATGGAAATCATTCAATCTGCATAGGGATGAACTGGTAAAGGTGAAAACCAAATCGGCATTCAATGCTTTGGTAAAACAAGTGTGCATAGATGTTTCGGAGAAACTGAACAATACGGCATCGGTATGCAAGACCAGTTATATAGACCCGTATCTTTGGGATTATATGTACGATATCGCTTTTCCGGAAAAATAAAATTATTCAATATGGAAAAATATTATATTCGAGCTGACGAGAATAACTTTTGGTTTTTGCTTGTTTCCGACAAAGTAGAAAGTTATATGTATAAGTTTACAGTAACCGATAACGAGCCGCCCAAAATGTACCGTTATATTGGTAGTGCTCCGATTGATATACGGCGCTTCCATGAATTGAACGATATAAACCAGTTTTCCGATTTACTTATACCTGTATATCAGTTGGTACACCTGTTTAATGATTCCTTATCGGTTAACAAAATTTAATATAGTTACTTTGAAAAAAGTATCTTATTATTTTGTTATCTTGAAAAAAATAACTATATTTGCATATCGAAATAAAACAAACGGTCTATGAAATAGATTAAGATATATGGGAATACAGGAAACCGTAGATTTGATTTTCATAGGATTCTGCAAGCCCCAGTTTTATAAACGTTCCGTATGGAACAAGGCTGTAAGGATATTGGAGTTCCTATGTGACAACACCGATGGAGCCGTTTTCAGACATGATTTCGGCAATGGCAAACAGAAGTATGACAGTATCGTACCGAGAACAACAGAACAGGTTACAAAGTGGGCGTACCTGTATAAGAATAACGCTCCGGCAATAGTCAAAAAAGTATCAAACATTTAATCTCACAAAATCATGGAAGCAAAAAAATTCATCAGCACAGTAAAAGGATTCAGAACAAGATTCGGTAAAACTCCCAATGTGGAACTTGAAAGAAAACAGGTTGAAGGCATCGTTGAAAAAATGGGCGGTAAGATTGAAGTGTTCCAACTTCTTAAAGCCGAGAATCCCGAACTACTCGATTACGTCAAGGGTGTTCTTGGTATCGTTAAAGTGAAACCGGCGGAAGAACCTAAACCGGCTGCTCCTGTGGTGGAAGAAAAACCCGTTGAGAAGAAAACCAAGGCTAAGAAATCGGAGGTTCTTGAAGTGGCTCCGTCTGTCAATGGTAAACTATATGAAATTGACACAATCAAGAAAACCTGCCATAAGGTCATAGGTGACTTCTCCCAGTTGGCTGATATTGTCGATACGGATGAAATGAGCCTGACAACTTATCAGCGTTATCTGAAAGACCGCTATTTCGGTGAGGATGTGACAATCAAGAAAGGCAAACTTCATTTCCGTGGATACCGTATCTCATGTACCAAGGAAAACGGGTTCATGGTTGAGGACACAACCAAAAAATATAAAGTGGTAGACACATCATTCGAGGGCATCCCTACTCCGGCTGAATTGGGAGATTTTTTTGAAGTTGCACGAGTTGAGCACACACCGGAAGAACTGACTGCTGCCATCGAGCGTGGTAAGGAAGCCAAGAAATCCAAGAAGAAAATCGAAGAGGAAACAGTGGTTGAGGAAGAGGAACCGGACTTCGATATCCTGCGTAAGAAAGTTCTTAGTAAAATCACGTGGATACGTAATGGCAAGCTGGCTGACTTTGACCCTATGTTATTCGCGGACATGATTCCCTTTAAACGCTGGCAGAAAAACGTGAAAGCTCTTTTGGACGACCTTTCAAACCGTAAGATTCGCTATAAGTCATTCCTTAAGAAACTGGAGGAACTTACCCGTGAGGAAACATTTGAACTTCCCAGTAAGGAACCAAAGTATAAGTTTGTGGGCACTTTGCTTCCGGAGTTTCATAATGTTGACCGGATTGACGGTGATAAGATAATCGTTGACGGTAAGCCTGTTCCGGCTGTTCCTTTCTTGGTTGACTACCTGTTACACTATTGTCCGGAAGCAATGTACCAGCTTATGAAATTTGTCAAGGGTGAAATAACCGCTACCCAGTTGTTGAAGAATCCTATTGACGTGGATAAGAAAGTCGAGTTCAACAAGAAACTTATTGCAAACACTGTGGAGAATGTGAACATAATAAACTGCCTGTTCTCAGCCGTGGATATATATGCTCCGCAGGATATCCTTTGGGAAGGTGTTGAAGTGGGTGACAAAATTCTTATCTTGCTTGACAAGTGGTCTAAGAAAGAGATTACCAACATTGACGAAGAAGGTATATTCTTCGGACGTGAGGTGTTATTGAAAAGCGATAAATGGATAAAACTCGAAGATTAAACAATGAGGGGATTCCCACAGTAGACCTGTCGGGTAATCCCCTGTTCAAAGAGTTCCTAGTAGACATGGCGGTTCTGCCTAAACATGAGTTCATGCGAAGACACAGAATGAGCACTGATTCCTATTGGGAACTTTTCTTCCAATTTGATTTGGACGAGCTTGAGGAGGTTGTCAGAAAATCCTTGTGCTCTTTGTTCACGGAAAAAGGATGTATAAGATTGGATTTGTTCCGTTCCGTGTATATGTTCTATTCTGACAGATTAATAACATTCAATTTAATAAAGTTAGGTTATGAGAAAGATTTTTGCTGTTGCTGCCCTACTAATATTAACGGGCAGTATGTTTGCCCAAACTAAGTGGGCTGCCGAGGACATGGGCAAACTCATGTACGCTCCTATGGATTCCGTCCGTATGTGTCTTGAGGGTGCTTACCATGAGGTGAACGAGTTTAAGGATGATGTGTATTACATCTATTCACGTAGGGATAAGAAAAATGTTCCAGTGATTTTCAGATGTGGAGAAGGGCGCGATTCCATTACCCGTGTATGGTCTGTGGAATTTCCATCTCCTGTAAAGAGCAAAGGTTATAAGACCGCTAATCTACGTGAGGCATTTTGGTTTGAATATTGGAAACAAGAATTAAAGAAATAATACTATGGCACTGAATAACTATACTACAGGAAATCGCCCCGTCAAAGGTAAGGAACTTACAGTCGAGGAAGCAAAGAAACTATTTGCAAATTTCAAAGTAAGCAGTTTAAAGAAAAAGTAATGATTGCACTTACTGTTATATTAGTAATCTTGGCAGCTACCCGTAAGAAACCTTTCTGGAGGTTTATCTTTTGGATGCTTGCTATTTTATCCATTGTACTATGATTGAACTGAGAAGTTTTAATGTTGAACGTATATGGCAGGAAACTGTCATTTGTACCATAGGTAATGAAATTGGTGTTCATAGAAAAGAGTTGGATAAGCATACTCCTGCCATACGGGATATGGTTTCCCAAATTGAAACTGACAAGGACGGGAATGTTCCGCTTATGTTCTGTAATCACCGTAAGGATGGAGAATTATGGACACCATATCTACAGATAGTCGAGATGCTAATCCGTCTTGGTAAAGCAATCGGTTGTGTGTCGTGGGAAGGTAACTTAAATTCAGAAACAATAATTCATATAGATTATGCCAAAGAAAAAAGTAACTGAGGAACATCTTGAGGAGGTTCAGCTTGAGCAAGTGAAACTTGCCTTGCGCAATAAAATCAATAAGGAGTACGGAAGTGTTCCAGCATTTCTGGAAACCGATTTCGGTAAAAGTCTTGGTGGTATGAAAATACGCCCTTATCTATACGGTACGGGTTCCGTAAATTATACCGTAATCGCTAAACTTTGTACTCATTTTGGTATTGGTAATTTAACCCGTAAAGTAAAAGTAATACGTAAAACGTACTACTATATTAGTAAACCTTAAAAACGGTCTGTAATCGTTTAAAAACACTGTGTTTATTTCCCCTTAATTTGTAATACTCACTACTTTAAAGTAGTGAGTATTATTTTTATTCCTATATTTGTAGGCGTAGAAGTCGTAATAAAATTTTTTGTAACGTATGAAAAAGGAAAAGACAATCAAAACTTATCAGCGCAAAACTAAGTCGGGTAAGATTACTACTGTGAAATCTCACACGGCTAAGTACGATGCTGCTGCGGAAGTGGCTAAAAAGGCTGCACGTAAGAAAGGGGCTGGTGGCGAACTCAAGACTAGACTTACCAAGATGCCCGACCCGAAACTTGAACTTCAAAATTATCTGGATGAATTGAAGAAGAGCCGTTCCGGAGCTTCCTCCGACACTACCAAGACTAAGAAACCTGCTCCGAAAAAGAAATTGAAGAAACCCGTTGGTGGAGGAATAACCGGACTTGAACCCAAGGAATCTAAAAAGGCTCCTGCCAAGAAACAAAAGAAGACCGCTCCAAAATCTTCCGGGTTATCATCTACTGAATTTAAGGCATGGTATCACGACCCCAAATCCAAAGAAGGGAAAGCTGCTGCCAAAAAGTTGAAGGAACAGGTAGGCGCTGAAAAATACAAGGAGCTTAACAAGAAAGCCAATGACAGCTATTCTTCCCGTGGGCATATTTCACTATTTAAAAGTATCGGTTCTGACAGTACCTCTAAGACCGTTTCAAAGAAAACTTTGAAAAAGCCGGTAGGAGGTGGTATAACAGGATTGGAACCTAAGAAGAAATCTACATCAAGTAAGGCTACTGCAAAAGAAAAAAAGTCTTCTTGGACAAAGACTTCTGATACACCTTTGCGTAAGAAAGGTGATATGGCTGTTGGTTCAATGAACGTAGGTAAACGCTCTATTGATTTAGAGGTTAGACCAACGGATAAAGGCTATGAAGTTTCTATGTATGATAGAAAGGGCAATATTGGTCATTTGGCGAATATCCATATTAAGACACTTTCTGATTTATCTAAACATGTAAAGAGTGAGGTAGACCCTAAAAGAAAACTAACATCTAAATTGATGGATAGCGGAGAAATAGAGTATGGCACTGTGCGTGTAAAATCTAAGAAATTGAAATCTCAGGAGGTTTAATAGGGTTTAGCATTAGGTGTTATTAAACAATTCTGTTATCTTTGCAGGTGAGCATCAGTAAAATGGTGTTCACCTATTTTTGTACCCAATCGGAATGAAATGCAGATTGTATCTTCTAATATAATGACAGCAGACTATGACAGGAAGTCACGGACACTTACAATGGTATTTGTAAACCGTCCGAGATGGGAATACCAATATTATAATGTTCCTCTTCCTATATGGACCAGATTTGTAAAGTCTGAAAGCAAGGGAGAATATTTTTCCGCAGTAATAAGAGATGTATATCGTTACAGAAGAATTATAAAGTAGAACTAAAAATCGAATCATTATGGCAACAGTAACAAGAGTATTTGAGTTTGACAGTGCGCACCGGGTTATGAATGAGAAGGTGAAATGCTTCAATCTTCATGGACACCGTTTTAAAGTGGAAGCCACTTTTTCCTATATGGAAGTAAAGGAGATAGGCTATGCCGTAGACTTCAAAGAATTGAAACGTATATGTGGCGATTTCATTGACGAGTTTTTAGACCATGCCTGTATTCTCAATCCTATGGATATGGAACTTATTAAATTGTGCCGTTCCAATAAATGGAAAGTATATGAAATGGGACTTGGTATTAAGTCGGATATAAATCCGTCTGCTGAAAATATAGCCGGGGAACTGTTTACCATCTTCCGAAAGTTCTTCACTCCGGCGGAACATGGTATTCAGATTGAAAAGATACGTCTTTATGAAACTCCGAATTGTTGGGTTGAGAGTGACAGCTTTCTGTCTTATTCCAAGGAATGCAATGTTTTTCTCAGCACATGGAGAAATATGAAAGGTGATATGTTTTATGATATAAGAGAAAAGTAATATGCCTGTACGTAGTAAAAAGAAAAAGGAATTAAAGGAACAGGGGTATGTGTTCGAGGCTACTGGTAAGAGTGTTTCCGAAATACATACCGAGGAACTGGTAGGAAAAACCGTGGAGTTTGACGCTCACGATGTGACCGCCAAGATTATGGAATTTGGCAAAGTCCTTACTGGTATTTCCCTGTATTCCTATCAGGAAGATATAGCATACGGCATCATATATTCTGTGATAACTTTTTCGGGTGATGTAAAGACCGTGCTTCTTTCCCGTCAGTCGGGAAAATCCGAGGTTATGGCTTTTGTCATTGATACATTATGTGTTATTCTTCCGGCACTGGCTTCAATCATTCCCGACTTGGAGCAGTTTAAGACCGGATTCCGTGTAGGACTTTTCGCTCCGCAATCCGACCAGGTTGTCACTACCTATTCACGTTCACTGACACGACTAAGGTCTGCAAATGCGGATATGGTTCTTACAGACCCCGATATTGACGTATGGCTTGAAAGTGTGGCACGCCTTGAATTGTCAAACGGTTCTTTCCTTGCCGGACAGGTTGCCAGTAAACAATCAAAGATTGAATCAAAGACGTATGATTTGGTTATTGTTGAGGAAGCTCAAGATGTTGACGACCTTATAGTCAGCAAATCTATCGAGCCTATGCTTTCGTCAACCGCAGGTACTCTTATAAAAGTGGGTACAACAGGTATGACAAAGAACCATTTCTATTATGAAATAAAGCATAACCGTGAACTGGATAGAAAAGCCCTTGACCCACGCATCCGGCATCATTACGAATATGACTACAAGAAAATTATCGTCAGTAGACGTGAACAGTATGAAAAGGACGGAAAGCGGTTCCATCTGAATTATGAAGCCGATATTTACCGTAAGCGTGAACGTTGGGGTGAGGAATCACAGGCGTTCAAACTTGCGTATGCCCTTATTTGGGATATTGAAAGCGGTATGCTTCTTACCGATAAGGAATTTAATGGAATCATAAACCGCAAACTGGGATTTCAGGCTCCCAATGTTACTGACTTTATTGTGGCTGGTTTGGATATCGGTAAATCTCCTGCTGAAACCGTGCTTACCATAGGAAAGTCATGGAAAGACTGGGATGAACCGTTTAAGAATCCATATAAGCAGATATTATGCTGGGCGTGTCTTGGTGGTGCTGATTATGAGGAGCAGCATCATATACTTCTTGATTATATAGCTGAGTTTAATATATCTAAGATATTCGCGGATTATACTGGTGTGGGAAAACCAGTTGTTGACAGGCTTATGTATGCTTGTGGTGAATACGTGGATATAACTCCATATACGTTCACTGCACAGAGCAAATCAGACATGTGGTATAACTTCATCTCTGACATTAAGACACGTAGGCTTATAGTTCCTGCTAACAAGGTGGTGAGAGGAACTTCCGAGTATTCCAAATTTGAGGAACAGATGAAAAATTGCCAGAAATATTTCAACGGTTCCTTTATGGTGTGTGAGAAAACGGAAGGTTACTTTGACGATATGGTGGACAGTGCGGCACTTATGTGTCTTGCTGCAAATGAAGAAGAAGTGGTTAAGGAGGAAATGGAAGTGTCCGATAATCCTCTATATGGTGGAATAACTGAAACAATTAACGCAATAAAAAGACATTCGTACTAATGGGAATAAATGTAGGAGGTATGGACCCTACTGGTGGTAGCTACAGTGGTTATCCGGGTTCAAAGTATTGGAATGTGGACAGTCGTCCACTTAGTGAGGCAACCAATGTCTTACGTAGTTTTGTATTGCAGAACATAGTGCAGGATAATAAATGGGAACTTGACAGAATCACCAAATATTATCTGTACTGGAAGTTCTATGACGGAATGCACTATAAGGACTTCAATGACGGTATGCTTTCCTTTAATTATATAAAGGCGTTCATTGATAAGGTCAATATGTTTTTGCTGGGTAATGAGGCTTTCACTTTCCATGTGAAGAGTTTCTATTCCGACCAGATTGACCGTGAGCTGGAGAAAATTGCCGAAGAACTTATGATGTACCACTGGGGTAAGTCGAACAAGTTGCAGTTGTCCTATGAGATGTTGCAGATGGGTGGTATAACAGGTGACTGCTGGCTTATGGCTGAATGGATGCCGGAAATTCAGGATAGATATGTGAAAGTATCTGTGCTTGACAGCCGGCAATGTTTTGTGGAATTTGATAACGGAGATTATAATAAGGTGAAATCTTTCTTGGTGCGCCAGCCTTTACAATCCGGACCCGACCAGCCTTATAAGTTGTACGTTATTAAAATGAGTGCGGAAACCGTTGAAACTTGGTATCAGGTAGATGTTAACCTTGAAGAAAGTAACGTAGCCAAGTATAATCATACCGAGGTTCCGAATAAATACGGGTTCATTCCAGTAGTGCATATAAAGAACAAGCCAAACTCTTCCGGCTATTATGGAAAATCTGATGCTAATGATATCCTCAAGATAAACAAGATTTATAATGAGGTGATGCAGCAGTTGAAAGCCGTGATTGATTACCATGTTACTCCGACCACAGTAATTACAGGTGCTTCTGCCAAGTCATTGAAAAAAGGTTTGGGGCAGATATGGTCTGGACTTCCTGCCGAGGCTAACGTATTCAACTTGGGCTTGGATGTTGATTTGTCGGCTGCTGTTAATTTCGCCAAAGACTTGAAAACCGCAATGCACGAATTATCCGATGTTCCGGAAAATGCGCTTGGAAAGATTCAGGCTATCAGTAATACTTCCGCAGCAGCATTGCAGATTACTTATCATCCGCTTATACAACAGGCTAACATAAAGGCAATGACCTATGGTGAAGGTATCTCACAAATGAATACCATAATTTTCCGTATTCTTGAGATAGAGGACCCAGACAATAAACGGTTAAAACGTATCAAGAAGTTAAGCTCGAACTTCCTCTCTGAGATGATAGTTGAACCTGTGTTCGCTTTCGGTTTCCCCAAAGACAAAATGGATGAATTGCAACGTGCACAAATGGAGTTACAGATGAAACTTGGTTCACGTAGGGAAATCATGGAGCGCATGGGAAAACAAAATATACCGGACTTGCTTAATGAAATTGACGATGATACTGTAGCACAAGCAGTATTGCAGGCACGTATAGCCGCACTGACTTCCGGAGGTGATATAGAAGTTTCTGATACGGGTAATGAGGAAGAAACCGATGAAACCCCCAATGAATTTAGTGAGGAACAGGGTAGTGAAGAGTTCTAGGAAGTAATTTTGCAGGTTTTATTTTGTCAATTTAGAAATAATTCCTACTTTTGAACGCTATCAGTAATAAAATAACAAATTGTTTCATTTTAAAAATCAAATGTTATGGCAGGATTGCAGACATTAGACCCTAAAAATCCCGAAGCATTGCATGATATCGGGCAAAATAAGGGTATGCAGGTTGGCGAAAAATTCGTCAATCCGGGTACGCCTAGCGCACCACTGGTTAGTAGAGAACAAATGACGCAAGCCACAGTAAAGGGCAACGGCAATAATGTTCTGAAAGACAACCTTATTAAGTAGTAGAAATCTAATTGTTACTTTTAATCGTAGAAAAAATGAACGAAGACGAAAGAAGAAACGCAAGTATCCCAGAAAGTATTACAATTAATGGTATTACTTATGTAGTGAGAGATACCCCCGAATTGCAGAAATTCATACAGGCTGTATCCAAGGTTGAGAAAAACAAGTTGTACTCCCAGTTTGATTCCATCAAGAACCAACTGGAAGATTTACGTAAGATACAGGTGGTTCCGGATTCACCGAATGGTGGTTCCAGTGCCAACATTAAGGAAATCGTAGAAGCATTGCGTGGTACATTCGTTACACGTGAAGATTTGGAAACCTCCTTGAAGAATACTGTATCCGAAGTAATCAGACCTGTTATTCAAAATTCCGAGGAACAGAGAAAACAAGAATTGGATGCATATCGGAACTCAATTATTCAGGCGCATATCAATGAGTGTATTCCCGAACTTGTTGAGGGTAATTCAAAAGAAGAACTGGATGCTTCCTTACAGAAGTCAATCGAGTTACGCTGCAAATATCCAAGTCCTAGTTCCGCAGCAGTGCCACATGGCAGTAAAGTTACTGACCCACTTATTGCAGAACAAATGCGACAGGAAAATGAGAAGGATGCACCGGCTCCGTCACCAACTCCAAGCCCTGCACCAACTCCTGCACCAGCTCCAACAGTTCCACGCAGAGAAGCGCCGGAAGTTTCAGGTCCTACAAGTGTAAAAACCATGCCACTGTCTGAATTTGCGGCTCGCAGAGAACAGCTTGAAGCAGAACTTCGTGCTACTTACGGAGGTGTAGGTCCTACTCAGTTATAATAACAACTAAAATTAATAAGTAAAGATTATGTCAATTCTATTTGTATTAATGCCAATGTTATTGGCAACATTAGGATTCCTGTTCTTTGGTGATACTACATCAGCCGGAGTAAATGAAGGCGGTTATGTGTCTATTCCACAGGCAGTCCGTGATTTCTATTCCCGTGAGGTTTTGTACAAGGCACAGCCTCGCTTGCGTTTCTTACAGTTCGCCAAAATTAAACGTGATTTGCAGGCGGTCAGAGGAAAAGCTATTGTTTTCGTTAAATATGATAACCTTGAAGGTGGTGGAGAACTTGAGGAAAATGATGTTCTGACACCGGAAGGAATGAGTACATCGGAAATTGTTGTTCCCGTTAAAGAGCAGGGTAATGCGGTACAGGTTACTGAATACTTGTTGCGTACTTCTATGCTTGACGTACTGGGTGACGCTTCCAAACTTCTGGCAAATAACATGGCTAAAGTATTGGATACTCAATTCCGTGATACAGTATTAAAGACTTCCAATGTGGTTTACGGAGGTACAGCCAAGTCATTGGCAGAAATGACTACGACTAGTGCATTCACTACAAAAACAGTTAAGGACGCAGTAGAAATTTTGGCTTCAAATGATTCTCCAAGAATCAATGGCGATTATTATGTTTGTACCGCATCTCCGCACCAGCTCCGTCAATTACGTGACGACCCCGATTGGATTAATGCCAATACCTACATGGGACGTAGACAGTTGTATATCGGTGAGGTTGGTATGTATGAGGGTGTTATCTTTATTGAAACAACTCAGATGCCCCACTTGAACGCTGAACAAATCAAGACCAAGTATGGTAGTGGCGGTTCTATTACAGAAGGTTATGAAGCTGTGTTCTTCGGAGAAAACGCATACGCATGGGGTGTGGCTCTTGATGTTGAATTACGTGATGATGGCGTAGTTGATATGGGACGTAAACATACTCTCGGATGGTATGGTATTTGGGGAACCGGAATCATTGAAGAAAAGAATATTGTCAAAGCTCTCTCTGTATAACAGAGGGGCTTTGCCCATTTAGTAACAATTAAACATTTTACCAATCATGGCAAAAAATAATCCAGAGGAAACAATAGTAGATACCGCACAAGATAACGCAGAAGTTACTGTGATTAAGAAGGCTTCAAAAAGTGTCGCATTTTACGCTCTTGAAGAGATTGATTCTTGGATTGGCGGTACTCACTATCAGTTGAAAAAAGATAAGGAACATAAGATTCCCGAAGATGTGGCTGCTATCTTAAATAACAGTCGCAAAGGTTACAGACGCTAATTAATAATCATGGCCCAGTCTAAAGTTACTTTGAATGAAATAATGAAAGCGGTTAGGGAGCTTACCTTTGACCGCTTCATTATTCCTGCTTTCGCTATCAAACAGATGGGAAGTGGGAACTTTATTGAAATTGACCCTAGTTTTGAACCGGAAATTTCTGACCCAGACGTAGAATTAATCAAGGGAAAGCTGACCTTGTATAAAGTAGCAGAGGGAGAAACAGAAGAATCATCGAAGGAAATTATCGTAGAAATCGTTTTCCAGCAGTACCCTACTATGGAAGACGTAATGGACAAACTTATCGAAGAAGGAATAATCGTAGCATACACTCCATATTTCAGAGGACAGGAACCGGCTAATTCACTAATCAAAGTAAATAAGGAACTTACAGAGGACTTTACCGCTTTCAGAAGATATTTCTTTTCTGATTCGGAGATTGTGGAAATGATAAGATGGTACTATGCAAAGGTACTTGATATCTGTGACAAAGAAATAAACGATGAACTTATAGGAAAACTTAAACGCCCTAGTGAAAAACATCTGGCTATATGGGTTTCCTATTATTTGGTTGATAAAAGACGTTTGTATGAGAACGCTGCAAACGCTATCGGGCAAACTTTTACTGATGGCTCTGATTATACAGGTTCCGATAGCAATTCATCCCCTACTTCTACCACAGTTCAGATAGGTTCCGTATTCACTATCACGGAAGATACTTCCCAAGGATATTTCTACGAGGACTTCAATCGTGTGGGTTCTGATAATACATGGGGTGACAGATACTCGTTTTGGTACAAACTCATGCTCTATTTAAGAGGATTGCTTGAAGAAACTTTCGGAGATTATTCTCTACGCAAGGACAATGTGATTCCGGGTTACATACAATTGCAGAGAGAGCTTGATTTCCGAGAATATTTCGATAGCTATCCGTTTACTTTATCCCCATTATCGAGAGGAATATTATCAAAAACTCCCTAATTATGAAGCATAACGTAAAATCTTATCAGCGTCGTTTAAAAAACGGAAAGACTATTACCGTTCGTGCATACACACGGAAAGGCAAGGATGGTAAGAGTAAAAAAGATTCTCCAAGTATGGCTGATTCCGGAGATGAACTTATGAAACTTAAAGCCAAATTGAAGAAATTTGGAGAACTAAACCTTTCGGATGAAGAAAGAGTTAAGTTAGGCATGCTCCCTTATAAAGAAGAGCAGGAGAAAAAGAGAACCGAGTATTACAATACTAAGGCTGGTAAAGACGAAATGACAAGATATGCTCGTAAAGTTACTGTGGATGGTAAAAATTATGTTTATAATTTCATGCACGATAAGGTATATACGAGCAGAGGAAAAAGAATACGTCCGGAAGACCCTATCTTTAAGAAGGTAAAGAGTAAGATGTAGTTTTATCTTGTTCAGTCAAAAGTTTAAAAATTTGTCAGTTTAAAATGCTAATAAGCAGAACTAGATTCTTTCAGTATCAGAGTATGTTTTATAAGAAGTTGCTTAACACTCCTTATAGCATACGGCTTGAAGTGGTTACTATTCAAAAAATAGAACCTACCGAAGAATTTTCTATGGATGCCTTTGTAGGAGATAGTCCGAGAACTTCCACGTTTTATGAGTTCCAGGCACTTTATGAAAAGGAGATTCCATACCGCACCCGTGAGAAATATGGTCTGCCCAAAGAAGTTAACGGAGTTGTTTATCTTTCACCTAAACAACTTGTACCCAAATTGGGCTATTATCATCTCGATTGGAATAAAACCAAGATTCACTTTGAAGGTCGTGTTCAAGTCATTGATAAGATTATTTATTTGGAAGAACTTTACGGTAGCTGCATCGGTTTGCAGATATTCGTTAAGGACGATTTGAAAGGAGGATAAAATGGTACAGGTAAAAACTCATAAGAGAAAAGGACGGAACAAGGTTTCTGTTGTCAGGCGGCACTCCCGTAAGGATAAGGTGTCCGCTTTTCGTGGTGCAAAGGAGTTCAGTACAAAACAACGTGATAAACTGGCTTCAAAAGGGGATGCTCTTCCGGATGGTTCCTATCCTATTGCGAGTAAAAGGGATTTGGCTAACGCTATTTCTTCTTATGGCAGGGCTAAAAGTCCGGAATTGGTGAAACATCATATTATGAAACGTGCCAGAGCATTAGGTGCTACCGATATGCTTCCGGCTAAATGGAAAATGAAAGATGGCAGAAACAAATAAGGACTTGAACCATCCTTGGCCTAAAGTTCCACGCTATCCGGATATCCAAAAGATAGCCCGTGAGGAATCTACTCCGCCACCGGCTTATCGTGAACGTAACGAGATACAGGAAGCTCTTAGTCAGGTGGGTGGACCACGTGGAAAAACCAAGAGTTGGTATCGTGATATTTATGAGTATTATCAAGATAACGAATATTGATTATGGCTAAACTTCCAAGATTACCGAAATCTATGTTTCGTCCTCCACCGGGTTTTAAGAAACCTAAAGTAGAGGACTTTCGTTCTGATATGCAGCGTGTAGGTGAAGAGATTGCCGAACAGTTCAAGGAACAGGTCGTAGAGAATATCGAAACCAATTATTATGGTTTTGAGCTTGCACAGTCTACTATCGAGAGGAAAGGAAGCGATGTTCCGTGGATTAACTCCCATGAACTAGTAGATTCAATCTATCGTGAAGGAACTATTGTTTCTGTGGAGAATACTCCACGTGAAGACAGTAAGTTAACCAATTTGCAACTTGCCATAGTGCAGGAATACGGTACTAAGGATAGACACATCCCACCAAGACCTGTTTTCCGGAATACCTTTCGTGACTTTGAGGATGATGCCAAAGACAAGATGCTATCTTTTTTTAAAACTGGTAAATTTAATAACAAGCATGGCGGCGGAAATATCAATAAAGGAACATCGGAGGAAAAATAAAAAAGGAGAGTGGATTACCGTCAAGGGTTATACCCGGCGTGTAGGCAAGAAAGGTGTGCATTCTCCCAAGAAATCATCCTCCAATAAACCGGGTGATGAATTTGTACAGGTTCTTAATGACAAATTGGGTAAAACCACCGGACCCATTGTTACCGATAAATTCATATCCAAGGAGGAACGTGCCAAGATACTCGAAATGGAAGCGAAACGCGGATATAACCGCTTTGCTGACTACGGGGAATCCGGCAGAAATAAAAATAAGAAACCCAAATCCGAGGGGTTGTCTGCTGCTGAAAGGAAACAAGTCTTAGAGAATGACAGGAAAGCCAAGAAGAATGATATTTTTTCCCGTGCGGAAAATGCCATAGCCCGATTTGTAGTAAAACATGGTGGTAAATATAAAAAGAAACTATAATGGATTTACTTTTTGAAGGAATATTCAAGGTGTTCAATCTGGAGTACATATTTTCCGTTATCATAGGTACGTACTTTCTGATTAAGCTGGTGGACTATCTTAATGGTGCTGCCAAAGTTCCCACATGGCTGAAAAGAGTGATTACTTTTGGAAACGGTGCTGTTATGTTTTTGATATTCAGAATGTACACTGATATACCAGTACAGACTTTGGCTGCAAGTTATTTTGCGGCTGTTTTTGTTTATGACACAGCAATTAAGTTTTTAATCAAGAAGTTCAACATAGGTTATAAAAAATAATTATGCTTACATCTATCCGACAGACCCACAGCGAATTTTTCCGGCAATTCCATAATCTGAAAATTATGGTGGGCGATAAAAGTATTACCTTGTTATCTAGGTATGCTAGGAAGTCCAGCTTTGACTATGTGGAGGAACAGGAGAACCAGATTTATCCATGTATTGCTATTCTGGACTACACGCCTGTGCCTAGCAGAGATTGGTTTGTGGATATGAAAACTTATTTTGGCGGTAAGGGATTCTCTGAATTGACCGGATACCTCTACCGCAGACCAATACACATGGAATTTCGTTATGATGTTAGTATTGTGTCAAAGAGTTATAATGAATTTCTTGCAATGCAGGATTATTTCAACTCTACATTTGTAAGTCAGACAGGATTCCTGTTCAATAAGAAAGTGGTGGACGGTGATGAAGTGGGTGATGTGGTTCTCTACACGGTCAGACCCACAGATATTCCTCGTACTGACGGAGTGTATGAGATGAATTATGAATTTACATTGAAACCGTGGATTTATGCAGTCAAACCCCAAGAAGTGGAACTTGTACAGGCTATTATTCTGCGGAGTAAAATGTTTGAGGAAGAAATTATAATTAATCCGGGTCAGGGTTTCCCATACACCCTGCCCTTAAATTTAGAATAACCATGTATTTAGAATTACGAAAAAAGACAGGTGACAAGTTCACTGCGGACGAATTTAACCAGATAGTAGCCGCCATTAATGCAAAAGTGGAACAAGAGGCTGGTAAGTCGCTCTCTGATGAAAACTTTACTGCTGAGGAAAAGGCATTTCTGACAACTCTTGCAACTCAGGATGTTGTCAAGATGATTACTGATGAAGTGGCACGTGCCACTGGAGTTGAAAGCACATTGTCCGGCTCCATATCAAAACTTTCTCAGGACTTCACGAACTTCATTTCTGACACTGCTGATTCGGATAATATTATTAACCGCTTCCATGAAATCGTGGATTTCCTTAGTGGAATTGCCGAAACGGATACCCTTGAAGGTATGTTTTCGAAAATGACTTCCTCTGTAAACCAGTCAATCACTACAGCCATATCTGATTTTGAGGTTAAGATAAAGTTATTCATTTCACAGAATTACCAATCCAAGGAATCAGGAAAAGGTTTGTCCACAAATGACTATACCACTGCTGAAAAAGAAAAACTTGCAGGACTTCCCACAGGAACAGAGATTACTCAAGATATTAACTCCAAAGTGGATAAAGTTGAGGGAAAACAACTCTCCACAGAAGATTTCACCACTGTACTTAAAAATAAGTTGGAAGGTCTTTCCAATTATAATGATACGGCGATACAGCAAAGTCTGGCATCCTTGCAGTCAACTATTAATACATTGGTGAACGAGAATCCCAATGAGGTTATTGATTCGTTCAATGAGGTCAAGTCATTTTTGGAGGGTATTACTGATACGGAAAACCTTGCTTCCATGCTTGCTGCACTGGAATCAAAAATCACCGCAAAGATACCTACCAAACTTTCCCAGCTTAATAATGACGGAAATTTCGTACAGGACGAAAATTACGTGCATACCGATAACAACTACACAACCGAAGAGAAGGAAAAACTTGCAGGACTGGAAAACTATGATGATACGGCGATTACCAAAAGCATCAATGATGAAGTTACTCGCTCAAAAGCTGCCGAATCCGCATTATCCGGCAAACTTGATGAACTTTCCAAAGTAGCCCTTGCCGATGTAGGTTATTTCGCTATTGAATATGGGGATGAAGAAACTACTTCACAGGCTGACCCGGCTGTCACAATTATAAACCAGCCCTACTATGATTATTTTATGTCCAAGTGGGAAGCTGCCAATAAACCTTGCGAGAAAAAACTGGACGGTACTGATTTCGCTTACTTACAGGATGATGTAACGCTACGTGCTGATGGTTCTGAAAGCCATTTGGAAGATGCTGATTATTTCCAAGGCGCGGAAATGATTAATTTTAATATCTCTTATTTCTATGATGCCATCAATAAGAAATCAAGAGTGTTTTTCAATTTGGATAAGGAGGCTCCATGCGGTTATCACAGATTTATTCCTTATGAAAGTATTATCATGCCTAGATACAACCAGTATGTTGTAGACGGTAAGATAAAGACTTGCAGCAATTATCAGGTCATAAACAACCAATCCGTACAGGATTTCTGTAACGTATTGGCTGCTACTTCTGCTGATATGCTGGGATATACTTGGTGGCAGAATGTATGTCTTGCATGGCTGGCTGTCGCTAAGTATCAGACAAGAGATATACAGGCTAATCTTCCGGGTATGACAACAGGACAGGATACCTATGGTAGATTCAAGAACGGTCTTTTGGATTCCAAACAACAGGCTACAGGGCAATGGACTGTTACCGCTACAAGATACAGTAATACTGTTGCTGGTGAAGTGGCTACGGAGAACTTCGAGTTCAAACCTTATAAGCTGTGGTGGTGTGAGAATTTGCTGCACGGTGATGCTTGGATACGCTGTTTCGGTGGTATTACCAAGGTAATTGACGGAAAACGCTATCTTTATTTTACCCGTGACCCAGAAGTCGCTTCTGTAAAAACTACGGTGGACAGTAATGACTATACTAAATTTGAAGATAGAGTAGAAGTCGCTCGAAATCTTACAGAAGGTAACTATATTAAGAAAATCAACGGCATGTTCCCTGTTCCATTAATCAACAATGGAAGTAGCACTACTTGTTTCTGCGATGGGCAATGGGGGTGCAACACTCAGGGCGACAACAATATCCCGTTTGTGGGTGCTACTGCGGGCGACGCCGCTTTTTGCGGCTTGTTCGCTCTGCACTTGCGCGCTGCGGTTTCTCATCGGAGCGTGCACGATCGGGTTCGGGCTACGTTGAAAAAATAGGTTCTCCTTGAGAACAATTGATAAAGTTTGGAGTAATAACAATATATAATACGCAAGATATGAGCGAACACGAGGTGAATGGCCTTCCCGATTGTGGGTGCTAATGCGAACAACGCCGCTATTTGCGGCTTGTTCGCTCTGAACTTGAACAATGCGGTTTCTAATCGGAACGTGAACAATCGGGTTCGGACACATAGAATATGAAAATTAAGATAAACATTTGTTTTAGAATAAAAATTAGAATGGCTGTTCATCTTGGCAAGTGCCAAATGAAACTTTTCGCCGCTTTTAACCGTTTAGTAGGCATCAACTTTGAATGTTGGAGTAAGTCCGAAAGACCCTTGGGGTGGTAACTACGTAGAAATTATGAAAAAGGTTGGTCTATTGAAAAAGAAGTTCTTCTCTATGGAAAGACTGGTTGCTATTGTTGAGGATATGCACAAAAAATCTTCCCACTGGAATAAGTATCTTCGTAAGGAATGGAAGGAATTTGATAACAATATTTCCAAGAATCTCCAAGATTTGTATAATGACTTGAAATATGGTACTTACAAACACGGAGGTTATTATGTGTTCAAGAAATTGGACAGTGGTAAAATCAGAGTTATCCACTCCGCTTCTCCTAGAGATAGGATAGTAGACCAACTCCTAGCCGATATATTGGAATTTGTATTCATGCCCAAACTACAGCGAGGGCATGTTTACGGTTCTATTAGAGGACTGGGGCAACATAAGTGTAGACTGCGTGCTATAAATAGAATCCGCAAACAGGAAAAGGATATATTTGTCGGCTCTGCTGATATAATGCAATATTATCCTACTTGTAATCCGGATACAATAATTAAGGTCCTGTGCAAATACGTCAAAGATAAATGGGTTATATCATTAAGTAAGGAATTTCTGTCATTGGGGTATGTTGTGCTAGGAAATATCTCGTCTAATATTTTGGGTCATATCAATTTGCTGGATATTGATTATCAGATTGTACGAAAGTTCAAATGTGACTATTTGAGGTTTTGTGATGATACGATATTCATCAGCGATAATAAACAGACCGTTAGGAGTGCTATCACCTATTACATACAAAAAGTTACGGAGGGTGGTCAGACTGTTAAACCTAACTGGAGTATTCATAAAGTTTCTGATAAGAATATGGTGGACTTCTTAGGTGTCCGAATAGGTACTACTCATAGGAAACTTCGGAAACGGAACAGGAAAGAAATCGAAAGCCGGCTCTTTACATTAAGACGCTCTTCCGATTACTTTGAATGTGAACGTTCTTGGGCAGGAATGAACGGTAGCTTCAAGAACATTAATATGTCTAACTTAATAAATTATTGGAAAGATGCCTATCCAGACTTTTTTGACAGATTACAGTGGGCAAAAACAGCCCACGCTAGTGCTGCTGCGTACAAACGGAAGCACCGGAAAATGGAGATTGAACTTCAATCAGCAAAAGATTGCAGAACCTACAAAATCCCTTTCTTCGGAAATGCCGGATTCAACCCCGACGGAACAATGGCAATGCTGTTTCGTACCATCGGACAACACAAGAGGTGTTGAGGCTTCTATTGGTGAAGCTCCTAACTGGTACTCTTTTGTTCCTTACCTTAGATTGGGAGGGCTTAGTGATGAAGAGATAGAAAATATCAAAACCGAATATAACGAGTTTGTTTTAAACAATCCGGATATTTTTATCTTTTAGGAATTTGCTATGAAGAAATAATGTAGTATATTTGAAAATAAAAAGCAACTATTATGGGAAAAAAGGATACTAACGAGGTTCAATCAGTACAGGAGAAGAAAAATAAAACGGTTCATAATCGTGGTAATTTCCGCATGGAGTTGTCACATAATGGAAAAATTTATGTATTTCTTCCGGGTAAGACTACTATTGTGCCTAGAGATATGGTAATTCCCACGGACCTTAATAATCTTCATGTAGAGCAATGAACAAGATTATCGACAGTTTGGAAGTGATGTGTGAAAAAGATAATCCGCAGGATAGGAAACTTCTTTTGCTCGCCCATTTGGTACAGGATTCTGTAAAGGGTCTTGCAGAACGCCAACAGGAGTTGCAGGGAAGCCTTACTGAAACAAACAAGAAACTGGACAGTGTACTTGAGGCTATAACCAAGTACAAAAAAGATATGGACAATTGTCCTGTTTACGGTAATAAGGAATTGTTTGACAAAGTAAAATTCCTTATTAAGAATCCTAGGCTGTCATTGTTTCTTTTCTTGGGCATCATTTCCTTGCTGTCGGGATTATTCGGTTCAAGCGTTATCAGTATATTAAAATTAGTATTTGGCGTATGATAATGAAAAAGAATATCACGATTATTCTGGACCCTGCTCATGGTGAGGATGTTCCGGGTAAACGCTCTCCCGATGGTGTTCACAGGGAATACCGATGGAGCCGTGAGAGAGTAAGGGAGTTGAAAGTCATACTGGAGGCTATGGGTTATGAAGTCTATAAGACTACCGATTCTGAAAACGAGCCGGGTCTTTCCAAACGGAAAAATTTCGCTTCCAGTCTGAAATCTGACAAACCAAAGCTGTTGTTATCCCTGCATAATAATGCGGCTGGAAATGGTTCCGCATGGATGAACGCACGCGGAATCGCTGTATATACAAGCAAGGGAGTTACAAAATCTGATGTATGTGCTGATTTTATTATTGAACAATTCAAGAAGGACTTTCCCGAATTTAAAATCAGAATGTACAGGGCTGTAAATCTTGAAAAGGATTTCGAGGAAAATTTCACCGTTCTTATGGGGAACGGCTATATGGGTGTATTAATTGAATGGTTGTTTCAAGACAATAAAGAGGATGTCAAAGAACTTCAATCCTATCGTACTAATAAAAGGTTTGAAGATTCACTCGTAGAAGCTATCGAATCAATAAACGGCTATTTCGGAAAAGATGAAAAATAAGAAAGTTGTGATATTATTTTTGGCTGCATTAGCTGTTTGTGCATTTATATTTATTATATTTGTGCCAAAGAGTAGCGTTACCCCCAGTTCTCCACAAATAACCTATGAGGAATATCTGGAGAAGATAAAGGTTCTGAATGACACTATTCAAGAACTTAAAGGTGATGTAGCTAAATTTGAGGCTGAAATGTTGCTCTTGAAGGAACAGCGTAAAGTCTTGGAACAACAAATCGAACTAATCTTGAAGGAATATGAGAAAAGTGATTCTGCTATTGCTAATGGTGATTGGGAGTACAATATTAGGTTTCTCTCAGAATACTTATCCGAGATTGATTCATCTCGGACCCGACACACTACTGGCGATAACCCGTCAACAGCTCATTGATATTAACCATACAATAAATAAGGCTATCCATTTGGAGAAAACTAACAAAATTCTCCAGATGGATTTAGCTATTTCTGATTCCCTCTCTTATTTTCAGAATAGTATTATTGAAAAACAGGACTCTATCATATCCACTACTGAAAGAAAGTACATGGAAACCACCGCATTATCAGATGATTTACAGAAACAAATCGCCTATAATAAAAAACGGTACAAGAGAAACCTGTATAAAGTGGGAGTTGGTGCAACACTTTTGGGAGTTGTCCTAGGAGTGATTTTTAAATAGAAAACTAATTTTAAAAACAAGAAAAATGGCAAACGTAGGTTTAACAATTACCGAGGGTGTAAACAATGGTGTTTCCCCTTTTAGAGATGCTTCCAAAAGAAACATTGGTCTTGCCGGACAGTTTAACCGTGGTGGTGCTTTCAAGGCTACCAAGATTACTTCTATGGAAGATTTCAATGTGATTTTCGGAGGACAGAATGACGCTTTTTATGGACCTCGTATTGTTAAGAGTATCTTTGATGAAGCAGGGGACGCACCTGTTACCCTTTACCTTGCCAGAATGGTGGCTGTAACTGCAAAAGCTGCTACGGCTACTGTGAATCTGGATTCAAGTTCTTCGGTAACTATGGTGGTAAATGCTGCCTACAAGGGTACTCCGGACCCAGGAGCTTGGGCTAACGGAATCACTGTTACCCTGTATTCCTACGGGTCACTGGTAAGAGATATGTTCTCTCTTATCGTACAATACAAGACCAATACTCCCGAACAGTACAATTATGGAACATTGGCTGAAATTCAGGATGCAGTAAACAAAGTAAGTAAATACGTTACAGTTACTTTCAATGGTGAGATTGAGAAGATGAAGTTCAAGGATGTGCCCGGCACTGTAACCGCCAATACCTCAAGCAATGAGGTTACAGGTACAGGAACCACATTCACTTCACTTAAAGCCGGAAATGTTCTGTATGATTCCAATGGAAAACTCGTAGGAACTATTTCGGCGATATCCTCTGCAACCAAACTCACACTTACCAGCCGTGCCATTACTGCTGTGGAAGGAGCTTCTGTAAAAGTGCGTGAGGACAGTACATTCGTAGCTACACTTGCTAGCGGTGTTGACGGTGAGATTTCAGAGAACGACTATAAGCCGGGAGGTACTACCGACAGTCCTACAGGTCTTGCTGCATTTGACGGATTTGACGTTCAGATTATCGGAGTAACCGAGTATCATTCACTTTCTATGGCTAAAGTTCTGCATACTTATTGCAAAGACCAGAAAAACGCTATAGGTATCTGTAATCTTCCGTTGAATGCCGATGAAGGTACTGCCGAATTGTATGCTATGGAGTTCCAGACTTCGGGAATCAGTTATCTGTGTAGTTATATGGGATGGTGTACAGTTCCGGATGATAGTGGAAATCCTGTTATGATTCCTGTAATGGGTCCTGTTCTGGGTGCAGGATTTATCCGTACTCCTTATTTGCAGGGTGACTTTATCCATATTCCACCGGCAGGTATTGATTCCCTGTTCAACAATGTTATGGAAATGATTCCACAGAGATTGTCACAGACAGTGATAAACAAGCTGGTTCAACAATTCTCATGTAACATTATCCAGTACGTTGAGAATACGGGATATTACATCGGAAGTTCACGTACTTATTCTACGAATGACCTGTACAAGAGTATTCATGTCAGATTGCAGACTTCCTACTATGTGCGCTCTCTTAATTCCAAGATGCGTTTCTTGGAACAGAAACCGAATACTCCCGAACTTAAACGTGAAGCTCTTGTGGAAGCCAGAAACTTCTTCAAGACTGAATATGATAACGGTGCTCTGGAAAGAAGCGTTGACTTTGACACTGCATACCAAGGTATCTGTGACAAGAGCAACAATCCTAGCACACAGGATAGAAAATTGCTTAACATTGATATTTTGTGGATACCTACCGAATGTACGGAAAGCGTCCATATCTCATTGTTAAGAAATGACAGTGTATTAACAACAACGGAAACGGAGGAATAATATGAAACCGCAGAAACCACAAGACATATATGTAGCCAACGGGTGGTACTTGAACATTCCCGTTCCCGGCATTATGAGTGATGCCATCTTTGAAACCTTGGAAGGTATGCAAAAACAGTCGGGTACGGTAGAAACCGTAGATGCAGGAACAAACCGTAAATACAAGTTCTCCACGCAGTTGACTGACTACGGGGAAATGACACTTACCCGTTCATATCAAGGTAATGCTACAGACCGTGCACTGGAAGTATTGGTAAACCAGATGATTGAGAACGGACTTAAGTTGCCCGTTCAGGCTATTAAGATGCACAACGGAAAGGAAGTGTTCACTATCGTATTCGAGGGATTCAGATTCCTGTCCGCAAATTATCCTACGTTCGATATCGCAAGCGAAGAGAAATTCACAGTTTCTTACGGGGCTACCTGTGACGGTTGGGATATCATTCCTGTAGGCGCATAAATAGTAACTAACTTAAAAACACTAATCGTAATATGGAAAATTTATTCTTTGAACTACCCGTAGGATTGAGAATCAACGGTGAGATTCATACAAACGTAGAACTGTTATCGACTAATGGTGTTGCTGAGAAGATATTTTTGAAAAGATTATCTGAAAAACCCTATACTTGGCAGGGAAATGTCGTTTCCGCAGCCGTTAAAAGTATAGGGAATATTCAGATTGGAGCCGAAGTACGCAAGAAATATCTTGAAGAAGGCTCTGTTACTATTCCGAATGCCGTTAGAAAGTTACCCATGTCCGAAATCAATACTCTTATGGTAGAGATTCACAGAAGGGTGTGGGTATCTTTCTTTCCCAAACAGGAAATAATCTGCAAGTATTGCGGTAAACGTCTGCTTGCGGATATTGATTTGGACAAAATTGATTATCTGCCGGAAGTGAAGGAAAGAATGGAAACCATGACCAACTACGAAGAGATTCCAGTCAACTTGAAACGAGGTTTCCGTCCTCCCGTTCTATCGAAGATTACAACAAAGGAAGAGTATGCAGGCATAACCGAGCGTACATATAATCGTTTCATATTCAGACCTCCATTGCTTGAAGATGCCATAAACCACGAGAAATATTTTACTGATAGCATAGGTTTCTGGCGACGTATTGCAATGAGTTGTCTTGAAAGAATCGAATGTGTGGACAAAAAGGGAAAGGTAACTGACGTGCTCCCCTCTGAATTTCATACCTATTACGGACTCAAGATATTTAATGAGTATCTGGATGGGATTGACTTGAGAGCTATCCGGAATGAATTGATGGAATATCTTCCTACTCTGCCATTTGCCTACTATGAGCCTTGCGGTTGCTCAGAAGCCCGTGAGATTCCTATGGTGATGGATGTGAGCAATTTTTTCTCGGAATGACGTTTTCTCCGTCTGATTATCACTTTTGGCATAAAGAGTACCCACAGTTTACCCAATGGGCTATTCAAAAGGGTGCTCTTTTTTTACCTAGAGAAACTGCGGAGGAACAGGATAATCAGTATGATTTAACGTCAAAGGCATATATTCTTATGAAACGTCTGGGTCAGGACTATTCCCGTATAATGTGTATGGATTCTGAGGAAAGGGACAAAATATTCCGTATGGAAATGGAACTTATCAGAAAGGAACAAAAACAAAATGAAGAAAAATAGTTATGGCAATACCTAGAGCAACATCGGGCAACAATTCCCAGTTCACTTATGACTTCGGAATTACCATAGCCCAAAGTACAGTAAATAAATTGGTAAGGCTGACTGGTGCTACGCTTACGCTGGCATCGGCCTTTTATGCTTTAAGGACCAATGCTGAAAAGTACGTTGACACATTACGGGAAAATTCTCTCCGCTTCGGTGGCATCCTCTCCACTATGAAAGCTATGGAGGCTGCTCAGAACAGACTTATAAAAGGACAATCCTTTTTCTCTGTGGACGACCAGTTACGTGGAATGAACTCCCTTATGGCTGTGGGCGTGAAAGTAGGTGAGAACTTCGAGTTCATAAACAAGGCGGCACATGCTACGGGAAAATCCTATGCACAGTTCGCAAATGCCATATCACAGGGAATACAAGGAAACATGCAAGCTCTAGTTGATATGGGGCTAATGACACAAAGGTCAACGAGGTATTTTGAAAAATACCGTGCCAATACCATACAACGGCAACAAGCGGTACTTAATTTCGTGAAACAACATAAAGGATTGCAGGAGTTAATCAAAAACGACTTTCTCACAATACAAGACCAAATGAAAAGGTTGAACGCCAATATGAAAGGCTTCCTTACTGGTATTGTGGGAAAACCGAATGACCCTAACAGCCTTTACGGTCAGACAGTGGGCGCACTTAAATCCGTGGCTGATGCTTTCGCACGAAACTACCAAAGTATCGTACAGTACGGAAAAGGTGTGGGCATAGTTCTCGGTTGGGTTGTCCGTCAAATCGGTCACATAATGGTGTGGTTGGGCAGGCAGGCTAAACAGGCGGTGAACTTTATTTTCGGTACGAGTGAAACCTTTGTTGAAAGAATGAGGACGCTTGTGGTTGTTCTGGAGTTCTGGAAACTGCGTGTCGTTTCATTCTTCAAGACATACAAGGATGAAATAAAGACAGTCCTTAAACTGCTTATTGCATATCAGGCTTTGAAGAGCGTATTTGTCATAAGTAGTGCGGCAATCGCTTCCGCAAAGGCTTTTAGTGCTGCACTGATGGCGATTCCGTTATTTGGTGGAAAACGTGGTGTCACATTGACACTGGGCAAATACCTTACAACATTCTGGAGCAGACTGAAACTTATCTCCCGTATTCTTACTCAGACAGGATTCAAGGCTGCACTTGATACGTTGTTCAGCATAATGAAAATTACCGCTACGGGAAAATTTGCCAGTGGAATAGGACGTTCTCTTCTCTTTGTTGTTTCAATACTGAGAAATCTCCCATCCATAATAACAGCCGTATGGACCGCTTTAAATGCTACCAATCCTGTAGGTTGGATATTGCTGGCTGTATCTGCATTTACCGTTTTGTACGTAAAGTGCGAGAAGTTCAGAAACTTCATAGACCGCATTTTCTCCAGTATAAAGGAATCAATACAGATTGTATGGAACTCCTTTGTATGGTTGTTCACACAAGTGAGAATCGGCTGGCAAGGATTGAAGGACGGTTTTGTGAATTACGTAATAAATCCAATTTCCGAGGCGGTTAAAAGTCTTGTTCCAGATATAAAGGGAATGTGGAACGCATTCAAGGATAATACTGTCGTAAGATGGTTGAGGGAAAATATCGTGGGTCCGATTGACAAGATAAAGAAGTTCATCATGCCCATGATAAAATTTGCAGCCGGAACACTTAATCCTTTTATCGGTACTGTAGATTTTCTCAGCAGCAGAAATGTGGGTAACTTGCTACGTGATACTAACAGGAATATTGCCGGAGCCGCCCGTGATTTAGCCAGTGAACACGGTTTTGGTGATTATACTTGGGGTGGAAATAACGCAACTCCTACAGATTCCGTACCAACTGCCAATCCGATTATTTCGGGAACTCCCTCCGTATCTCAGAATACCACCGAGAATCAAAGTGTGGTGCTGGGAAATGGTGCTGTGCAAATTATTGTCCAGAAAGGGGAGAATATTGATGAAAGACGACTTGCACAGGAAGTAAGGCGTATTCTTGGTGATATTCAACGTGATAACAGAATAAGAGGAGGTGTATAATGCCGGAAATAATTTCATCTACGATGTTCAGACCGTTCTACTCGCTTTTCCGTAGTGGAACGTCAAACGCTTTTTCGGGTGATGCCGGAAGAAACCACAGAGGTTACACGCTTACACGTGGAATAATAATCAGTTCCGAGGATTTGAAAAAAAGTCTTTGGGAAAAAGGTTATTTCTTCCAGTTCAACCCACAGACCATATCCGACAACAAGGCTACCGCATACGAGGTTCGTCCTTATGCCGGATTACCGTATAATGATTATAACTGGAGTAACGGGGGTGAACGGATAATCAGTTTCCAATTATTCTTGGATGATACTCCGCAAAGTCACATAGCTTCTTTCCGTCCGGATGTGCTTGCCGACCAGATTGACAAGACGAGTACCAACAAGAATGCTTTCCAGTGGACAAGTTCGGGAGCGTATTCCCGTACCCGTGCGCATGAAAGAGGGGTGCTTGACAAAGTGGAACTGTTACAGTCCTTTCTTTACCCTGCACCAGTGGATAATGAGGAAACGCCCAAGTTCGCACAAGGAGGAGTTGTTTCTATGAATCAGTTCAGACCACCGGCGACACTTGTATTCGCACTGGGTCCGATTTATCTGGAGGGAGTTTTAAAAAGTGCTCCTGTAAACTATACATTGTTTGATTCGGACCTTACGCCCATAAGGGCGACAGTGGATGTAGAAATCGGAGTGTTTGAATACCAGAGTTTAACCCATATAATGATACCCGAAAAATGATAAGCCCTAATTTTTATAATACTAAAAACCTTGTTTCCCAGTTTTTGGGGGGCAAGGTTTTGCATTATCCTGTAAAGGACAAAAGCATAACATACGAATGGTACGACTATGTAATAAAGGCTCATGAAAACCTATATACCATAGCCGCAAGGATTTTCGGTGACGGTCTTGAATACATGTGGACGTATATCGCGGACAATAATCCGCCACGTATGCCCGATGATTGGAAAACGGGTGATATTATCCGGCTTCCCAGAGTGATAATAAGAGATAGTGATGTTCTAACTACAAAGTACAGCAATGTTCCAACCGATACAACCTCAGTTTAAAATCCGGCTTTACCCACGGGATAGCCGACCGCAGGGTAATGACAAATTCTCTTCCAAGGGATTGAGATATAATGCCGATAAGTTCGCATCATATATGGACATAGAGGAATGTGTCGCATATCCCGTGGTGTATGAGGAAACTGCGGATTTGATAAACAAACTTACATTCACGGTTGACAAACACGCAGATGTTCTTATTTACCGGATGTTTCTAGGAATGTGGGTGGTTCTTTTCGGAGGTTACTATGACGGTGACGGTAAAGGGATTCGGAAAGTTTTCTCCGGAACCGTTACACGTATTTACCTTGATTGCCCGGATAACGGTAAGATACGTTTCCGTGTGGAATGTATGGGGTATTCCTTTAATCAGATGGGAAAGGATACCTTTAATAACTTCACTTATCCGGACCCGAATAGCAAACGTCCTTTTGCCAAGGGAAGAACAACCATAACACTGGAACATCTTATACGCGGAATCGTGGAAGAATGCGGTATGGTAGTAGGAGAAATATCGCTGCCCTCTTCAAAAGCAGGGGAAACATTCACCTCTACGCATATTAGATACCAAAAAAACCTCTCCGATTGGAAATTCTTGCTATCTTTGGCAAAGTCCTATGGATGCACAATATGGACGGAGGTTCGTGACGGTACGGAGTATTTCTATTTCGTGGATATAAACAGGGCTGCAAACACAATCAATGACGAGATTTCATTTGTTTACCCTTTACAGGGCGACAAACTGAAAATTGAAAGCATAAACGCTTCCGAAACGCAGAGATTTTCCGATACAAGATGGAACCGTCCACGTATAATGAGAGGTGTTTCCGTTACTGAGGATATAGACCAAGCCAATGCGGTGGTTCGTTCATCCTATGATGTGGATTTGGAAACTGGTGACGTTAAAATGCAGGTAAGTGAAATCGGTGAGGAAAACGGTAGGAAGGTTATCTACATGTATGAACTTGACGAAGCCAAGGTTGAATACATAAACAGGACCGACCCCGAACTGGCTGAAAAGATACGAAATTCAGGCGTTACCGATATGAAGTGGAGCAGTGGTGTTCCTATTGAACAGGAATCCCCCGAATACGCACGTTACTATTACAAGCAGACCAAAATCGTGGATGCGGAAACTGCTGTTTTTGACCGTGCTTTCTTCGGAATAACTGTGGAGGCGACAGTCAATCAGGATTTGGATATACGCTCCCAAAGGTCTTATCCGATACGTGGAATACTGAGGTATGATACAACAAACCATACCGACCGTTATTTCTTAAGAGCCTTGCGCCATGTGTGGGATTCCAGTGGAACCAGTACCGAATTAGAATTTATACGATGATTGAATTTTACAGACTTACAGGAAAAAGTGACGGGGACAGAATACAGGTAAAGGCCCGTACAGGTGAGGAAATGTACGCACCCATGATTAATGTGGGTACGTCCACTTCCGTACCTACGCAGAAATGGCTGATGGAGAACAAAGACAACTTCATCGCCCTTGTTTCTTATGAGAGGGATTCTTTTTCCCGTCCGCTTATTATAGGATTCTATCCTGTCAAGGGTGCGAAATCTTCTGATTTTGACTTAATGCTCAAGGTTATGAATCTGTTTGATAATCTCCTAGACCAACTTTTACAGGCAAAGACCAATACGATGATGGGTCCGCAGATGTTCTTCCCGGATACCATACAGAAAATACAGGAAACCAAATTGAAACTGGAAGAACTTAAACAAGAACGCTTAGAGATAAACAAATAATGGAAACTGTTACATTGTTATACGAGGATTATCAGAAGGAACTTGCAGAGGACTTCAAGAACACCTTTTTAAAGCGTGCTTCCGATACTGATTCAAGCAGGTCTAATGATGCGGTCATTGATGAAGTTACAGATATGCTGTCAACCAACATAGCCGTATATACCGAGAAACTTCTGCGACAGTGGGGTTTCTCTTCCGGCGGTGAGGGAGGTTCAGGCGGAGGTGACGTTACCGTAACTCTTGATGATTTGCTACAGAAATATCTGGAGGACAACTATGTGACAATAAAAGGCGACCAAGAAGTTTATGGGGAAAAGGATTTCCGCAAGGGAATACGAATAGCAGGAAGAAGACTGTACTGGGATGAAAGTAATGACGCACTTGTCATAGAGGGTGCTGCATATACTACCCGATGGTTGTCCGCTTACGGAATGTCACCGGGTGGAGGTGGTGCTGGAAGCGGAGGTGCTGCTGCCATGTACCAGTTGATAGACGTAAGCCCCAATGATACAAAGGATGCGGTTCTTGGTGCGGAAAAAGATTACGTACTTACATTTGACGGTAATTTCTGGAGAGGTATGCCCAACAAGGGAGGTCTTTCCAGTAAACTTTTTACAGCCCTTGATAAAGATGGTAACGAAGTGAATCCGGATGATGAAAACTCGGAGATTTATGCCATAAGAGCTAACTACTCCCTGTGGTCTGTAGGATTCCTGTCCGCAAAAGGTATCTCTGATGGAGGTGCAGGAGGCGGTGGAGGTGGTGCGGTAGCTCTGTACCAGTTGCTTGATGTGGAGAAAAATTCCGATATCACAGGTGTGGCTGGTGCTACAAAAGGCAGTGTACTTACATTCAACGGCGATAAATGGTATGCTGACAAACCAAAAACCGCAGAGGGAATAAACCGTCTTTTCTCCGCTTTGGATGCAGATGGAAATGAAGTGGACTTGAATGATGAATCAAAACTGGGCACTATAACAAACATACGTGCCAATTATGCGCTATGGTCTGTGGACTGGATTTCCGCAAAGGGAAAATCTTCCGGCGGAAGTGGTGGCGGAGGTGGTCTTATCAGTCTTGTCTATGGGTTTGAATCACTGGGAGGAACATTCGATAACAACGACAATACGGCTACTTTCAATGCTTTTACCATAAATGAGATTTGGAAACTTGCAAGTTCAGGACTTACCAATGTAACAGTAACAGGTTCGGGTAATGCAGTTACCGATGTAACCAAAGGTTCTGATGGACGCTCCCTTACTTTTACCAAGGGGAATATGTTCGCTTCCAAATCGGAATTTGACGCACTGAATACGAAATTTAATGATTTTTTGACAGGCAGCGATGCGGATGATATCATAAACAAATGGTCTGAACTTGAGGTTTTCCTACAGGGCATGAAGGAGAGTGATAACCTTGCGGTTATTTTGCAGAGTAAAATGGATAAGTCTGCATTCAACAAACTTTTCTCCGCACTTGATTCGGATGGTAACGAGATAGACCCGTCCGATGATACAAAAACCGTAGCTGCCATAAGGGCTAATTTCGGTTTTTGGGGCGTTGACTATGTTTCCGCCAAGGGTGTTTCCAAGGGAAGCGGTGGTACTGGTGGGGCTTCTGCGCTGTACCAATTGGTTGACGTACTGGCTAATGATACGGGTGATGGTGTTGATGGTGCTGTTGCCGGAAAAGCACTGGTATTTGACGGTACTCATTGGAAAGCGGCTGATGCTGGTCTTAATGAAAGCCAGCTTTCCGCATTTCTGTCACTTAACGGATATCTTACACAGACTGCTGCCGATGGGAGATATGTAACGTCGGCACGAAAAGTAATTGCCGGAACAGGTCTTTCCGGCGGTGGCTCACTTACTTCTGATGTAACCCTGTCACTGGGTACTTCGGGAGTTGTTGCAGGTACATATACCAAGGTTATGGTTGACGTTTACGGAAGAGTTACTTCGGGAACCAGTCTTTCCGCTACAGATATACCTAGTCTTGACTGGTCTAAGATAACAACAGGCAAACCTACCACATTGGCAGGATACGGTATTACCGATGCTTATTCTAAAACCGAAGCTGATGGAAAATATGTAACCATAGCTACGGCTCAGACTATAAGTGGGGCTAAGACTTTCTCGGCGGTTACAAAAACCGCAAGCGTTCTTCCAAGTGCGGATGCAAATTCCGAACTGGGAGGTACTGCAAACAGATGGAACAACATATATTCCGTAAATGGTACTTTCTCCCAGAATGTAACGGCGAAACTTCTTTCCGCTTCCGAAACATTGCAGATTGGAGATGCTTATCTGAAATGGGATTCAACGAATAATGCGGTTTATGTGATTAAAAAGGACGGTACGACACCAGTTGGATTCTATTCTACTGATTGGTTGTCTGCCAAGGGTGTTTCTATGTCCGGCGTTCAGACAGGAACTCTTGCCGACCTTACCGATGTGGAGATAACCAATCCTACAAACGGTCAGGCGCTGAAATATGATGCCATTTCACAAAAATGGGTAAACGGGACCATTGATTCATTCAACGTAAACCAGATGTGGACTGAACTTACTAAGGCTGATTCAAGTAAAGTCATAGACGCAAGTCATATACCGACTTCGGTACTTGATAACAGATGGGTGAAAAAGGCTGGTGATACCATGACCGGAACTCTTACATCCGCATCTACCACTGGCTCCATTATATTCAAGGGGTTGGAAAACTGTGATATCACCAATATCTATACAAATAATGGTACTATCAAAGAGAATAGCGGAGGGTTAACAGCTATAAGAAACGGATTAAGGTTCAACTGGTATGACACTTACTGGTATATAGGTAATCTTAGAGGAGCAGGAACAAATTCAAGTGGCTTCGGTATTGCAAATGAATCTAATAAGTTATGCTTGCAAGTTACTCCAGATTATACCACAGCACCAGTTTTCAGGTCATCTGCTTCCCAAGGTACAGCACCTTTAATTGTTTATAGTAATACACTTGTTAGTAAGTTGAACAGCAACTATCTTGAGGGGTATAACAATGTCGGATTTATCCATAGCAATTATTCCTTAGCTACCAATGGAGCTGCGTATGTTACTGACGATTCCCATCTTATGCTTATAGCTGAAATAGGTATAGATACCACGTATAGTACGTATGTCATACTATTGTCGAATGAGTTTTGGGGACACCAACATTATTCATCATTGCTGTTACATATAGCTTGTACAAATAATGATAATGCGGGTAATGTAAGTCCAAGATGCTCTGTCAGTGTAATGAGCAGTACAGGTAGTCATGCAAGAGGTGTATTCTATAGAGTGGAAAATAACAAGGCATACATTTTTCTGGATGTCAGTGGTGGAAACCAATACGGAAGATGGGCTTCTACTATATTGCAAAATTATAACAGTGTAACAACTAGTAATGCCAACTTAACAGGTAATCTTATTTTAAAATTTGCTTTCAACCAGTCAAGAGCAGGACTTTCCCCAGCAAATTATCATAATAACATAAGCGTTACATCCCTTTCCACTTCCCGTACCCTTTGGGGACAACCTTTCAACGGTACGGCTAATGTAAGCGGTGATATGACAGGTGTCGGTAGCATAACGATGAGCGGTGATTTGAAGATAGGAAACGGTACTTCTCCCAACACCATATATTTCTACGGAACGACAGGAGATTCACCGGGTGGCTATAATCATACATTTATTGCCGAAAGACTTTGGGGTGGTAAAGAAAGCAGTGAACTGGTATTATTTAAAGGGAACGATTTTGCCAATGGTACAGATGCCATAACCGTAGGTAATTCGGGACCTGACAGAATAAGACATATTGCTGCTGCCCATTTATTTCAGACTTATACAACAGAATTATCAGGCTCGGTAGAGAGTGTTTGTACAAGCTCTGCTTTGAAGAACTTATTCAGCATAGCTTCAAACAGGGTCATAAGCTATGTTCAGTTACAATCTACCATAGTAAGTGGTGTTGCTCCGTTTATTGTGGCAAGCAATACGGTTGTAAGTAACCTTAATGCGGATTTACTTGACGGGCAACATCTGTCCGACCTTGATGGAAGATATGTCAATGTAACCGGAGATACTATGACAGGGGATTTGACAATGAATAATACCAAAGGATTCAATATAGGTTCGGGAACAAGAGTGGTTAAAACTTCGGGCGGTTGGATTCACGGTGGCTCGGACACAGCTTCCTCAACCGATGCTAATTTGCGTTTCGGTTCTTGGAATGGTATAGGTTGGTATCCTACGATAAGTGGACAAACGGTAACGCAGGGAAACAATGCCATGTGGTTGAATGTTAGAACAGGAGTTCTTAGTGTTGCAGGAGGTATTAAAGAAAGCAATATATGTATCGGAAGGGTAGACTCCAATGGTAATTATAATATTAACTGTGCCGGAGAGATAAGCAGATACGACCATCATCTGTATTTACAGCGTAATTCGGGAAAGAATCTGATTATGTGTACTGGTGGAGGATTGGCAGGTATCGGTACTGACTCTCCTAGAGCTAAATTAGATGTGGCGGGTAATATATATTCTACAGGGTTCTTTTACTCCACTGTAGGTACAGGAACCGCACCTTACCAATGTTCTTCTACTACATTGAATAACAATTTAAATGCGGACTTGTTGGACGGTTATCATCAGACAGCATTTAGTATGGGATGGACTTCTTCACCTAAATATAGGCTTGATAGATGGGGAGGTGGTCAAGATAAGAACTGGAAGAAGATAGTAACCTATGTTAATACAGATGGAGGACAATATCAAAGCTGTAAAGTCAAAGGCACAATTTACTTTATAACAGGTAGTCACAATCAAGGGCACGTAGTGGATATGCCATTTGAAGCGATAATGTATGCTTATGGTGGTACTATGAACTCGATGTTAAATCAAAGCACTTTATATCTTCCTCCTTATTGTAGTTGGGATTTGATTAGAATAGTCAGATATGCTAATAATAGTTGGGAAGTACAGGTAAGGCAACCTAGTGATTGGACTAATATAAGTCTTGAATATACAGTAACTAATAATGGTGGCAGTGTATCAGCAGGACAGTTTGCTAATACTTCTTATTCAAGCACTGTGGCTAATAATTATAACACTAATGTTAGTAGACCTACTTCAAGTCGTGTATTGTATGCGGATAGACTAACCACAGCACGCACTCTTTGGGGGCGCTCTTTTGATGGTACTGCTAATATAGATGGTAATCTGGATAATGTAGGTGTAATAACATCAAAAGGTGGTATATGGCTTGATTTGAAGGGAAGTTCAGGAGTTGCGTTTTATTCGGGTGGTTCTTTAAGCGCTGTAATTAATAGTACAGGGATGGGGATAGGAAACAGTTCCCCATCACAGAAACTACATGTAACAGGCAATATCATTGCAACCGGAGCAATAACCGCCAAAGCATCCTCTTCCGATATAAGGTTGAAAACCGATATTCAGGATTATGACGCTATGGGTATTATCCGAAAATTCCGGAGCGTGAAATATCACTGGAACAATCTTGCCAAGAGAAATTCCGAGATATTCAATCATAAAAAATGGAATTATGGTCTTATCGCCCAGGATTTACTTTCCGGCGGTTACAGTCAGTGGGTCAGTGATATATTCAAGGACTATTACACCATAGATTATGAAAGACTTATTCCTGTTGTATGGAAGGGGTTGCAGGAAGTAGATGATGAAGTCACAAAATTAAGGAAAGAAGTGGTTAGACTTAACAAGAGAATTTCCGAACTTGAAAAATTCCTGTGTGCATAAATGGGAATCATTTTCTTTTTTTCGGATAGTATTGTTATATTTGGAACAAATAAAATTATTGCTTATGAAGAGATTTATTATTTGGCTGGCGAAAGTATTCCATGTGGAATTTCCCAAAAAGGAAGTGGTTAAGGAATACAAGTGGATTCCCCTAGACGGTAAGATTACCGGAAATATTGTCATTGAGGGGAATGTATTGATTGAAGGAAATGTAGAAGTTACAGGTAATGTTATCGCTACCGGATATATTACCGCAAGAGGAACTGATTCTGATATAATTGCACTTTATGAAAGGAATAATTAATTTCGGGCTTCTAGGTATAAGAAGGGTTTTCGGGGGTGTGATGCCCCCAAAACCGTCCATAGATAAATGGGTAAGGGAGCATTTGGTGTTTTGGTATGATATGGCTAAACCTGTGGATGTTTATATTCCCGGCGTTACTTATGCAAATCCTTTTGTGAACTTAGGAGGAAAGATAACTTATGATAAGACTGTGAACAGATGTTCTATCACCCATACACCAACAAATAATGCCAATACTAGTTTTTGGCAAATAATATGCTTGCCATTGCAGACTGTTGATTCTTACAGAATAAAAGTTACCGGACTTCCGGAGGGATTCACTATAAAAGGTAGATTAGGATATGATAGTATTCAGATAACACAGGATGGAGAATACGATATTAAATCATATACTAATAGCAGTTCTACAAATACAACATACCCCGGATTTTATTTGGCGGGCGATAATGTGAATGATGTGGACTGCAATATTGTGGTAGAGGAAATTCCTACAAGACAATCCGTACCTACCAACGAGATATTGAAATCCAATCCTTATCTACAGGATTTCAGTGGGAACAACAGACCATTGAAATTGAATAATTTCCTGTTCGCGGCTATGAGTGGTGTGGGAGGATATGATATATCCAGTACGAATATTCTTCCGGATAGGGCTGTTGTGACGGTAACAGACAATAGGATTATACATATTACTAGCAAGCTATCCACTACTACTAATAATATGGTAAATATAGTACCGTCAAATTCTACGCCTACTCATAAATTTAAAGTTACAGGGCTACAAGATGGTAGACAGGTTAGCTTAGTTAACAGAATGGGGGGATTCTACACATTTGACAATGGAGAACATGAGGTTACTCTGTCTTATCCCGAAGGTACTGAATCACTATATAATGCTATAGGAGTTACAGGAGATGCCGGAGATATGGATGTAACAATAGAGTTTATTCCTAAATACCCAAATGCCCTAGTAACGGATGGAGTGGATGATTATGGGCAGGTGCAGAATTTGTCACAGGGAGTTAAGATGCTGTTCTATACTTGTAATAATTTCAGGTTAGGTCAGCAACTATATGACCAAAGAAAAGTTGGGTATGATAAAGTAACCTCTAGTTATTTTTCAATTTTTGCCGAATCGAACTCAATAGCTTATAATGCTAGAAACGTTGACGGAAGCACATATATTGATGGAGTATTAAATGAAACTATTATTGCGGATAATCTTCTTGAAAAGAAAGCAGTTATAACAATAGTAAATGGTAGTGCTGACAGTGAAAAGACAGGTACACCGTCTTTCTTTTCGTTATATAATAATTTAGGTTATTTTGGAACACTAGCTTTCTATAACTCCATAGGATTTGATGCTGTTCCAACAAAGGAAACCGATGGATTCACCGAACAGGAAGTTATAAACTGGGTTATTGCCAATATGATAAACGGGAACTCTCAAAACGGGGTGTTTCCTTATGTTTTTCCCTTAAAAGTAAACTAATATGGAATTTACAGTAATACCGAAAAATGATTTGGCAGAATTATTTTCTCCCGAAGAGATAGCCGAAATGAGGCATTCCATTGACGGGAAAACGATAATGATACATTATGAGAAAGTTGTAGAACGGCTTCCTATGGCACTTTCCGAGGATTCCGAAATAGATTTTCCATATCCTGTCTATGAAAGTAATTCCAAAGAATTTTCGGATTTGTTGGAATCAAGTAACTGGAACAGTAATAAAGAATAGATTATGTCACATTCAAATGGAAAAATAACCGCCCCAGTGGGAATAGACGCGGATATTGCTCCCGTTCTAGGTGTCGGTAGTTATGATTTGGGGTATTTGTGCTCCAATACTCACGGAAAAATAAATCCTTGGGCTAGATACAAACCTGTACGGTACAGCAGTCTTGCACCGGGTGCAAACGAAAAATGGTGGCAGGCTTTTGATGGTAACTGCGGAATATCTCCAAAAAAGATATCAAGTTATACGGATGCCGTAAACTATGCCAACGGAGGTATGAACGGATGGGAATATATGCCCCCTCTGGGTGGGGATTCATCTCCTTACCGTGCCTTGGACTTTGACGGGTATAACCATAACGCCAGAGCACCAATCGGCAATTTCCTTGTTCCCTCTCAGGCTACAAACCAATTTACGAGCAGCTCTTTTACGGCTTCATGTACCATTATGATGCCCTCGGAAGGTTCCCAGTTGTTGGATGAACTTAACATAGGGGATATTTCAACCGTGAAGGACTGTTATTTCGGAATATACGTGAAACAACGTAGTGGAAACCAGACTAGAAGAGTTACCGCAAAAAGTACGATAGGAAGCGGTTACGCTATGGCGGAAATGATAACTTACGGTATGCCTACGGGAACTTGGGATGTTTATCCTTTCCTCTGTACGGCGATTCTTGAACAGGATGCTGCCGATGTAGCCAATAATTGCTATTCCATACCTTTATTGTCAAGCAAGTCAATCGAGATTATCGCTTCTTATGTCAGCATTACCGTACTTGCCGGACTTCTTCCGTCAACGGCTGGAAATACCACGGTTACTCTGAGAGTGACAAACCGTTCTTCAAGCACAATGACTTTCAAGAACAATGCTTGGTGGACGCGTTTTGTAAACAAGAATTTCAACGATTCGTTGATACTCGGAGAACAGACTGGCAAGATAGCCGATTTTGATGTTCCTGCCGGCACTACCAAGGAAATGGAAGTGACAGTATCGGTTTCATCCCAATTGGTTCAGGCTAAGAATGCCAAATTGTGGATAAGTCTTAATAGTGCAAGTTACATAGGTAGCTCCATATTTATGGTGGCTCCCGACCAATAAAACAATAAGTTATGAAAAAAGTGGATATCTTAATCAAAGGTAATCTCTGTTGCTCGACAACGGGGGGGGGCTAATTGCCTGTAGGCACATTCCCTCTGACTATGATGTGAACGGGGCTGTCATTATAACAGGTGACACCCGTTTCACTTCTATTGATATAAAAGACAAGACCGTCTTGGTTCTGGGTCATATAACCGCTTTGGAGAAAGGAGGTAACAATGGCTCACTCTAACGGAAAAATTACTGCACCAGTAGGCATTGATGCCGATATTGCTCCTGTACTCGGAGTAGGCAGCTACGACCTTGGCTATCTTTGTTCCAACGCCCACGGTAAGATAAACAAATGGAGTAAAATCAAGCCAGTGAAATCCTCAGTACCCGGAGAGATAGGAGATGCGGAACGCCATGCCGTAGCGTATGGTCTTAGTTTTGTAGAGGGCGGAAATCACGATTACGGAATATTCTCATATACACCACCTGCAAACAGAGATTGGTTTCGAGCATTGGACTTTAATGGTTACGACCATAACATGACTACAGGTCTAGGGCTTAAAAACTATGATATGAAGCGTGATATCTTTAATGACAAATCAGACCTCCTTATATATCTCGAAGATGCAGTAGAGAAAATAACTTGCTATGATTTGAGGGATACACTTCTCAATGGATATAATCTGAGATGCTTTATAACCGCTTCTGGAGGTTCTGGAAAATATTATGTTGTCACTATTCCCGTAGACAAGCAATCTTTGAGTTTCAGAGTTCCTTTTTTGGCACTTACTACAAATTTGGGTGCTGGTACTTATAATGTAGTGTTGGATATTGAAAAAAATGGTACTTTCAAGGGATTTTTCCCACAAGGAAAAGAAAGGGGAAAGTTGGTGATAACCTCAGACCACGGAATAACCATATCCATGTGGCCGAATGTATCTTTTACAGATAATGGTTCTAATTATGCCATGTCGGAATATTATGGCGGAGTAGGTTCTAGGATTCTTAACTTGAACAATCAGAATCTCCTGTGGGCTACACTTAATCTTAATAATGGCAGTAAATACACCATTAGCAATGATAATGTGTTTGTCCAATTTCGTTGGCCGGGAACAAACAGACAGTATTATGCCTATGTTCCACTAAAAAGAGGTGTAAACCTTACAAATTGGAGCATAAACGCTGGAGGAAGTAGTACCATGAACTATGGCTGTGACAGGTCACAGATACCTAAAATGACAAATGCTAGTGAAGATGTTCTGTTAGTCACTACTAATATTGTCTACAAGCATACCGATGGCTACTATTATAATATAACTGACTATGTTATTCTTAGAATGAAAAAAGATAGTGGTCCAGACCCAGAATATGTTACTACATAAAAGTAGCCCACTTATTAGGTGGGCTACTTTTTAATATATAACTACTTGATAATCTATGTACCATTGAGTTACATTTCCATAAGATGGGGGGCTTCCTGCATCTACTGTATCCATACGGGTGAAAGACTTTGGTATATTGGCGCATGATGGCATGGAAATGTTTCCAGACCATGTACCTGTGTAGGAACCATCTTTAGCTCTCCATCTATACCGTGCATAAGGTCTTCCTGTAGAAGCCACATAGTCGTTGGAAGTATTGTTGGTAACACTAAGTCGGCATTGTGCGGAAGTACCTCCGTCACCTCCTACAAGAGTACCTGTAACAGCAAATCCGGAAGCATTGGCTGTAGTTTCTCCGATATAGATATATAGGCTCTGTGTAACCACTATAGGTTTTCTTACAAGTCCGTCCGAAGAACTGGGAATCATGCAAAGAACATTTCCGTTATAATCACAGAAATATCCTTTAAGGTAAACAAACGTATCTCCAAAAACTATCAGACCGTTTCTCAATAATTCCAAGGAAACCCTGCCTGTATCGGCAATATCACTTACAGTGAATGTTCCGGAATCCACAAGAACGTTATTTTTATTATAGACTTCTACTTTTATTTTCATCTTGGACCATGTAAACCCACCTAAGATGCTTCCCCAGTTATACCTAGGGTCTGCCCAGTAAGGAGTTATTGTAAGCGTCCATCTTACGGCAGTAGAACTTACAGGATTAAGCAATAGTTCATTATCTATTGTAGGAGGCTTGGCGTTATGGTCGTAACCGTCAAAGTCTAATGCTCTGTACCATGTTTTCGGAACATCATACACTATGGTCTTGTTTACAGAATCATAGATAAGACCCGGAAGATTGGCATTGTTGAAATCCGGAGTATTGGCTTCTTTGGGTTTTATGTAGCTCCATTTGTTTATCTTACCGTGGGCGTTGGAACAAAGATAGGTAATAATTTGGTGACTACAGATTTAATTTATTATATTTGTGGAGTTATATAGGCACATTTTAAACTAAAAATTATGGAAATCAAATTCAATTCATTACAACAGGCGACTATCGGAGTATCAGGTAGTGATATTACCTATGAGTGTATGGGTAACGCCAGTATTTCGGGAAATACTCTCAACTCATTTGAGAGTGGTAATATCACCAAGAAAAGTGACGGAACACATCTTGCCAATTTCAGTTCTTTCAGAGATGGGCAAATGAGTATAAACTTTGAAGGCGGTTCTCCAGAGGACTGGCCCAATCTTATAAGCGTTGCCAATAACTTCTTGGCTGATTTGAGAGAAAAAGTCAGCACTATTGACTTTAGTACAATGAATCTTTAAATTAAATACTGATTATGGCTGAAACTAAGAAAGAAAAAGGTTTGACATTTACAAAAGGAGAAACTATCCAGTTGGCTACAACCTTAAAAGAGTTACATTATGGTAGTCTGTCCTCAGAAGGGGCAATGAAATTATTGAAGAACACCCTTAGTGTATGCAAGGAACAAGACGCTGCCGAAAAAGCCCAACAGGCTATTGTCAAAGGTTTCCGTACCGATGAATACAAGACGTTGAGTGAAAAAGTGCAGCAAAATGATGCTACGGAAGAGGAAAAGAAACATTTCGATTCACTCAACCGCACCGCAATGAATAAAATCAATGAACTTACTGAGATTCTGTTTAATGAGGAAGTAACTCTGGAAATACAGAAATTCACTGACGAGGAATTTGATAAAATCCGTGAAGCCAACAAGGATAAAGTTACTAACGGTGGATTTGTCACTATCTATAAATGGTTATGTTAAAGGGATTACAAAGCAGGTTTCTGTTGGTTGACGGCAAGTTCAACCTTACTTCCGGAGTGGAGAAACATAAGGACGGGATTTGGTTTTATTGTGTGTTCGATACGTTCCGTATTTATGCTTCCGACTTCGGAGCCAAGTTTGTCAACTTCCTACAGAAACCGGCTTCCTTTTTCGTAATGAACAGAACACTGATAATAGGTAACTTGCAGAAGGGAATCAAGAAATATGTTCCCGGCGTTTCCATAAAGACCATTGATGTAGGGTATTTTGCCAATGACAGGACTGAATATCATTTGAAGATAGAATATACTTCCACGGATGATAAACAAAATAAGATTGATGATGTAACTTTCGTATAACCGGCTGGCATATATGCCGTACTTCATTCAGGTGCATGATTGAAACAAATTAAAAACTTTACTATGGCTCAGACAAAGGAAGAACTTTTAAAATACTTCGCCAGTCTTGATGTGGCACGTTTACAGAAATTGCAGAACTATTCCAAGTTACTCATAATTCCGGAAGAGGATTTGCTTTCAAACGCCACCATGTCACAGATGGTGCAAAAAGCCCACTCACTGGCTGATTCCCTTTTCCCAGAATGGACTGACCGCAGTGAATCCGATTTCGGGGAATTTCTAGTGGAGCTGTTCGCCATTTTTTCGGAAAAGGATTTTTGGTATCTCAACGCTTTTGCCAATGAAAGCATATTAAGAAAAATGCGCTCGTACAGTAACGCATTTTCCAAGGCATCCTCTATGGGTTATCAGGCTATCACTTGCAAAAGTGCTTCGGCAAGTTTTAACGTGCAGTTTGTTGCAGGACCAGCCGCTACTTACCATAGGGGCGATTTGCTTGTAAGTGTGGGTGACAAAAAATTCACCAACTGGGAAGAATTTTCGCTGCCTGTCAATGCTGCAAGCACCACCAAACAGATTACTCTGCATGAGGGAACACTTTATGCGGAAGATTTCATGTTCAGTGGGTATTCGGTACTGGTAAGAAAGGAGAACATTGATATAAACAGTATTTCCGTGGTTATAGACAATGTAACCTATACACGGGTGAATAACTTCGGATTCTCTTCTCCCGAAAGCACGCATTACCTAGTTATTCCGGAAGAAGATGGTTCAGTAGGAATATTCTTTGGTGATGGTACTTACGGAATAAAACCCCCCATAGGAAAGGCTATTCATGTTGAATACCGGAAATCAAGCGGTGCTGATGGTAATCTTTCTGTTCAGAACGCTTCCGTACTGGATTCACTGGCATCACGAAGCGCCACTTCCGTAACCATGCTTACAGCTTCTACAGGCGGTACTAATGCGGATACATTTGCTGCCATACGTGAAAAGGCTCCCACTTATTTCGCTACAAAACGGGCTGTTATCAATGAGGAAATCGCTGAACAGACACTTAACAATTTCCCGTTTGTGCATAAATCCAAGGTAAAAGTGATGGGGCGTCAGGTAAGTTACATGGTTATACCTACTTCGGGAAGTGCGGAATTAAATTCTTCCGAGCTTTCCACGCTCAATACGGAATTTGTTCCCTACGTGATGGGAGGTTATGAAGCCAATCATGCAAATAACCAGTACGTCAATCTACTTACGGCACTGGGTGCTACGAAATTCATAGTGGACGCTGTTGTCGCTCCCGGCTATGATATGGCTTCCATACGTAGCGGTATCTTACAGGTGGTAAGTGATGTTACAAATCCTTTGGTGCGTGCGGAATACGGGGTAGGAATAACAAAATCAGGTCTGGATATCCTTATCCGTTCCTCTGTTGCAGGGGTTCAGAACTGTACGTTCAAGAAACTTTCGGGAAGTACGGAATCAATAATTCCCGAAGTTGTCCTAGGAGAGTTGGAGATTTTCAGTACAATTGACACATCTAAAGTGGAGGTAAGATTAAATGTCGTTTAAAAGTAACATACCGGAACAGGTGCTTGCACATCCCAATACGAAAAAGTTCATCTCTGTAATGGACGGGGTTAATGAAGTGAAGTCGGATATCATATTCACTTCATTACGTGCATATAATCCGGCACTGCTTCTTGATAAGAACTGGCTGCTTAAACGTCTGGGTGACTATGGTGTGGATTTCATACCTATGGAGTTTCCATTACCTATTATACAGCAGTTTCTTCTCAATGCAGATATTATTCTTGGTACTAGGGGAAGTAAAAAAGGCGTTGAATTGTTCCTTAGTGTAATGACACTGGGAACAGTATCGGTAAACTTCAATTCCTTTTATGCGGACCCACAGGTATTGCTCCTTAACTCCCTTATACAAGGGCACATAGTGGGTGACAGTACAGACCCGAAGTTCTATCTTATAGGTAACTCGGATATCATAAATCCGGCGGTTACTTTTTCGGCTACAATAAACAGCATATATTTCGGTACTTCCTATAAGGATGTTATCGTAAATACAATAAAAAAGGTGCTTCCGTCATGGCTGGGTTTCAGTCCTAACAAGACCATAAACATAACAACCAATACGGCAAGCAGCTATTATTTTCATCCGTTACTAAATCCGTATTTTGTATGAGTGCAATTATAGAAAGAGCGTTCAATAAGACGCAGAAAATTATCCGTGCGGTTTTCAGAGGCTCCCCAAACCTTATAACCACATCTGATTTGAACCGGCAGTTTGAAAGCATGAGGTATCAGGCTGACCGTATAGACGAGCGTATCGGTGTGATTAGTGACCTTTCATTAAAAGTCGAAGTTGAGGATGATACTTGGACAATCACCCCGTCATTTACTTATCTTGAGGCTAAAGGGCTTTCTTTCAATCCAGAAAAATCAGCCGTTTCTTTGTTTAGTGAGAGTGGTGTTTATCTCTGCTTAACTGCTGATACTGAAACAGTTACGTATGCTTCGGACTTTAGCCATGAGATTGCTGGAGCGTCATTTGCAGACGGTACTTCTATGGCTTCCGCAGACCAGTTGGTGTACAAAAACGAAAGTATAGTGGTTGTCAAAGACCCTTCATCGCTAGGCAATTTGGTAGCGGTTCTGGCACGATGCACCAAGGATGCCACAATCATCTATGCCATACCTAACAGGTCAACCATACAGGACTATGTAAAGACAGTGGTTAGCCCTCTTCTCAGCAGAATTGCACTTTTGGAGTCGGCGATAATAAATACCGTTACCGTGGGAAGCATAATGATGTGGAACAAATCACTTCTGGGTAAAGTAACTATTGAGGATATCAAGAACTCTATTCCTTACGGCTTTGTTCCCTGCCACAGACTTATGCTGGGTACTGCCACCGCCAACACTGAATTTGCGGCATGGTCTGCCTATTGTAAGGAACTGGGATTCACGATAACAATGACCGGAGGTTCCACATATTCAATCAATTTCGCACAGATTTCAGGAGTTCCGCTTATGGACGGACGTTTCCCGTTGGGTCCTAATACTGCCTACACTCTGGGTTCTACAGGAGGTAAAGAATCCATTACACTTACCGAAAGCCAGCTTCCACCGCATACCCACGTATATTCCGGAACAAACAAGGATGTGGGCAGGGCTTATAATTTCACCAAGGCTAACGGTAAATCAGGAACTTATTCCAAAACCCAGATTGCCGAAAATGGTACGGGAGCGGATGGTAATGATAACCGGAGTGCGGCTTCCGAAACCACACCAACAGGTGATGGCACTGCGGTTAATATAATGCCCCCGTATCTGGCACTTTATTTCATTATAAAGATAAAATAGGTTTTTCCGGCATTTGTTTGTTTCAAAAACTTTTGTATCTTTGTATTGGTGTTTGATGCTAATTCTCTATGTCTTTAAACTAAAGGTTGGACCCAGCGATGGGTCTAGCCTTTATATTTATATATCTTATATTATTAATAACGAAATTATTCACTCTAAATACTTATTGCGAAGATGGAAGTTGGAAGTAGCTTGATTTTAAGCAGTGCCGAAATAACAGCTTTGGGTAGTACGGTTGACGAGGTACTTGAATCATTAACCTTACCTAATCCCGAATATCAGAACAAGATACGTTTCGGACGTAATAAGAAATTCTATTCGTCCATACCCAAGACCTTGTGTTATATATCACGTGAGGGTTCAAATTATGTTTTGCCCCGTTATTATTTCGGGGAACTTGGAAAGTACGGTAATGAGGGAAGGGACATTTCCGGAAACTTCAAATTCTCATTACGTGATTACCAGCAAACTTTTTGGGATGAAAACAGGTGTCACCTTGATGAAAGTACAGGAATACTTCTTGAAGGTAAGTGCGGTAGTGGTAAAACGGTCATGGGATTATGGATTTCCCTTGAACGGGGAAAACAGACACTTGTACTGGTTCCTACTTATTATCTTGCCAAACAGTGGCAGCAGAGAATATCCGAGGCTACTACCTGTTCCAGTGTTGTAATAAATAGTTCGGATACCGAGATTCCCGTTGACAAGGATTTTACCATAGTTGTCATGGACTTGTTCTCATGCCGGGTTCTTCCCGAAGAGCTTGTAAGGAATGTCGGTCACGTTATCATGGACGAAGCCCATAGAATCGGTGCTGAAACTTATCTTCCTATCCTTAAAGAGATACCTGCCAAATACCGTACAGCACTTACAGCGACTTTCAGACGTGCCGATGGGGTTCACCGTATTTTAAAATACCATTTCGGGCTTCACTTGATAATGGCTAACGAATTTCCAAAGCCACATGTTTATGCAATACGTACAGGTGTTACCATTGACAAGATATTCTCCAGCAAAGTTCCCCATGAAAGATTTTTCCGCTTCATGGATGAAAACGGTCTTAAATACCATGAATCTACGGGTGCTATTGAATTTAAGGCTACCGACCGGCTGAAAAAACTCATTGAAATGTGGCCCACAAAAAATGTGGAGAAACAGGAATTGCGCAGAGTTATGAAAAAGGCTACTGACCTTAGTTATCCTGTTATTGACGGTTATCTCAACGACCATTCAGGAAGAAGGAAACTTATGATTAATCTTATAAGGAAATGCCTTGACGCAGGAAGAACAATACTTTTCCTCTCCAAAAGAAAGGACACGCTTAAAGCCCTTACCACATTTTTCGCGGCATATAAACCGATGCTTATCGTATCTGAAACCAAGGAACGCACACCCGAAGAGGAAGCATATCTGCAAAACGAGTGCCGGCTTATATTCGGAGTGACACAACTTGCCAAGGAAGGTCTGGATATTGACCGTATTGATACTCTTATCATACATCTGCCTATGAAGGACACGGAACAAGCCATAGGGAGAACCACACGTATCCACCCAAGTAAGAAATACCCTTTGGTATTCTATCCACTGGATAATTGCCCTCTTACTTATGCCACATTCAGCAATGCACAAAAGTTCTTTAAAATAAATGCCGATTATAAAGGCATCCGTAGTATTCAAACTATAGATACAGTGCTATGAACTCTCTTATGGTTATTTTCTTTTCAGAAATTCCGGAAAATGTTTCTGAATTTCTAAGGCTCCAGGCTGATTATGCCAAATTCAATTCAAGGGTTTGGTGTGTCAAGACCAAATTGGATACTAAAAAATTCAGGGATTGCCTACTGGAATACACTTGTGCCGATAAGATTCCTGTGTTTGTAATCAATGTTACAGACGACCCTTGGGCATCTTCTTATGTAAATCCTGCACTTATGGAATGGGCACGGAAAATTTAATCCGGCATTTGGCAATATATTATATATTACTTATATTTGTTCCTGTTAAATCGTAGTAGTTTTATGGTAGTATTAAAAATTGTGCAGGAACTAACCAAGATGGTTATGTTCATTCTTCTTTGGGGTACTCCCCCACTTATGGCATGGAATTATGACTGTGCATTTTATCTTCTTTTATATATTGTTTCTATAATCGGAACATTTATTCTTTTCTCTCATTTTGAAAAACTGGAATATGGAAAAACCAATAAAACCGAACAGGCGTGAAAGACGTTTGTTGTTGCGAAGAGGTAAACGTGGTGAGGAATTTACTACGTATGTTGATAACATGGGAAACGAGTTCGATTATAAAATTGCGGCTAAGCTTTCCTCATTCCTTAATATCATGTGGGGATGTACCAAAAGAGGTTTTCCCATAGTCGTTCCATATCTGAGATATGATGCTTGGGCATTCTATCCTTTCTTTTTCGTTAAGTCCGGAGTTAAAAGAGATTTTCAGCATTCGCTTACTCTTATTAACCATGAAAGGATTCATGTGGTTCAACAAAGGGATATCCATGTTACGATAAGCCTTCCGCTAATAATTGTTAGCTGTCTTGCCGAAGCATTTGGATGGTTCAATCCTTTTTATTTACTTTGTTTTGTACCGTTTGTTCCTACAATATTATACGGTCTTGAGATGATACGTTCTTACCATAATTTGGTAGTAAGGAATACGACAAATGATATCTCGGATGATTTTGATTCAGCAACCACATTTGAAAAAGTCCGGGCCAATACTTGTTTTGAACGTGAGGCTATAAGCAGAAGTACCAATCTCGATTACTTGATAGGTAGAAAATTTTGGGCGGTAGCCGATTATTTCTAAACGTACACCAATTTAAATAACAATTATATGAAAAAGTACATTATTACAAAAGAAGTTGAAGCTGAGCCTATGACGATGGGTGAGTTCTATCAGCATGCAGAACAATCTCAGTATAAAGAAATGGCAGAAGATGAAGATAATCTTAATGGTTATCGTGTCGTATATGAAGATGGATTTGAGGGGTGGATGCCTGCTGACTTATTTGAGAAATTGTACCATGAGGGAACTATCGAGAATGCTTCTGACGGTTATCACACATTCAAGGAATTATACCAGTACCGTATGCTTTACAATGCGGCATTTTTCAATGAGCTTAATAGAAACGGAAGAGGTATTCCAGTGTGCAAGTCACATCGTCATTCTGATGGGGAATTGTGCTTCGGCGGAGGATGGTTCATTGTTATTGCAGAACTTCCTACTGGTCAGGTATCCAACCATTATGAAGATAAATATTGGGACTTATTTGATATTCCCGAATTTGAAACTCCGTGGGAATGGGACGGTCATTCTCCTAATGAGGCTGCTACCCGTCTGGAAAACTATCTGAAAGACTTAAAGGAAACCGATTCGTTTTTTGATTCTTTAAATGCTTGCACCAGCAGTTTGATTTGTACTGCAACTTCCATGTGCAAACTTATTCACCTTGAATTGGAAGAACTAGAGCCTGATACTCGCCAAAGCAGATTACTGGATTATTTATATGGAACAGTACGCGATAATCTTAGAGCTATTGAATATTTCACCGAGGCTTACCATGAACGTCCTGTAGACCCATTTAGTCTGCCATTCCAGATGATAATTCCGGCACTGAAATCTGGCTTTGCTGTTCGTAGAAAAGGATGGAACGGTAAAGGTCTGATGGTATTCAAGCAAGTACCAGCCTACATAGAAAGTGATGTTATTCCCAAGATGCAATCTCTTCCCCAAGATGCAAAAGACCTTATTCTAAAGGGAAAAGGATTCATTGATTATATAAGCCAGTGCCTTATTTATAATGAGAATACCGGACGTGCAGATTCATGGGTTCCGTCTATCAGTGACATATTTGCAGGAGATTGGGAAATTATTTTCCCCTAATGTGCGGATGCGTAGATATAGGTATGGTTGGAAGTCCTCCATTTGTATGGATTCTCCATACCCTAACCTATTATGTGTAGGTTCCTACTATTGTATGCTATGCCCCAGAAATAAAGGTGTGACGAAAATATTGAACTATAAATTTATAAAGTGTATGAAGATAAAGTCTGCAAGCATACGGCGTGAAAAAATTATACTCACTGACAGTTCCACAAAGGAAGACTACAAGAAAGTCCTATTTCTTAATGTAGGGGATGTGTTCAAAGTAGAAGGTGATTATGAAACATGCCTAGCCCGTCTTGAAGAAGTACGTGCCGAAACCGAGGGTTCCCCCGAAACATTCGGCGTATGTCCTATTACTCCGGGCACTTCCTTATTTACTGTCTATGGCCCTCAACATCTTATTGTTACCGATAAGATATAAAGTCAGCATTTTGTCCGGCATTTGGACATTTTAAAAACAAAACGTATATTTGAAGTACAAAATTAAACAAAACGTCTACTCTAATACGGTAGGCAACATTATTAATCTTTTAAAATATAATTATTATGGTATTCGGAAAAATTAAACCAGTAGCTACAATCGTAGCACAATTCGCAGCAGGTGTAGAAGTTGAATGTATCCAACACGAAGGTAAAATGTTCATGCCTGTAATCGGAGGTGACTTTGACACAACGGACAGCGGTAAAAAGTCTGAGGGTGATGCACCTAAGAAACCTGCACCCAAGCCTTCCAAGGAAGAACCTGCTGATGAAAAAACCTATACCGAAGACGAACTGATGGGTATGGACGTTAAGGAACTTACCAAAATCCTGAAAAACGACTTTAACGTAAATCCGGATGATTTCGATGGTAAGAACACCAACAAGAAATTACGTAAACTGATTCTTGATGCACAGGAAAATGGTGGTGATTCTTCTGACGAAGAGGACGAAGATGAAAAACCTGCACCTAAAAAGGGTAAGGCAAAACCTGCCAAAGAGGAAGAAGAACCTGCTGATGAAGATGGTGGTGACGAACTGATTGACAATATCGCGGATGTTCTGGAAGATTTTGACGGTGGTAAGAAAAACAAGAAAAAGGCTGCTGCTGCAATCATCGCCCTTGCCGAAAACGAAGATGATGTTGATGCGGATGCAGTGAACGAAGCTCTTACTGAATTTGAAGATGATGAAGCAGCAAACATTGATGATGTGGCTGAAAGCATCGCCAAATTGCTTACTCCTAAAAAAAGTAAGACTTCCGCAAAATCAAAGAAAAAACCTGCTGAACCGGAAGGAGAGGATGTCGAAATAGACGACCTTGAAAAAGGTGACTTGGTTGCCGTTTACTGGGACGACGAAGAAACCAAAGGATGGTTCAATGGTAAGGTTTCCTCTATCAAGAAAGGTATTGTGAAAGTTAAATATGATGATGGCTCCGAGGACGAACTTGACCCCGAAGTTCACACAAAGATTCGCAGACTGGAAGAGTAATCCGATTACCATTTAGTTTGAGAGCCGATGGTTAATTCCTTCGGCTCTTTTTTGTTTCATATTTAATTATCAAGACTTATGCCTAAGAGAAAAAAATCAGCTACATTACTTAGTAATGAACAACTTGTTCTACAGGGATTGGAGTTTATAAACAAGAAAGAACAGGAGAAAGCCATAACCAATGAACTTAAAGTTCTTCGTGTTCCTTTGGAGGATGCGGTTATGGAAATCGGTAGTGAGGATGAAAAAGGTAACAAGTATATCATACTGGAACATGCCGATAAGGAGATTGTGCTAAAGGAAACACTTCGGTGCGGAAAGTCTTTGCTACCGGAAGCTATTGAGGTGTTGAAAAAGAACGGTTTCAAACATTGCATTGAGAAAGTAGAGGTTATCCGTGAATCCGTACTTGAAGATGCCATACTCAATGGTGAAATTTCCGAGGATATCCTTTCCCAAGTTTACGGGATGAAAACATCTTATGCTTTTTCCGCTTCACTAAGAAATCGGTTCGATGGAGAAGTTAAAGATTAAGACGTTTAAAATTAACGGTATAGTTGTCAGAGCTGTAACCGTTATGGGGTTTGCCCACATAATCGGTAAGAGTGCCGGCACTGTAAGACGGTATGAACGTGAAGGTACTATTCCTCCATGTATTTTTAAAATAAAAGGATACCGTTATTATCCTGTTACTCTTGCCGAGGAAACGGCAAAGATAATTGAAACTTTCAAAGGCAGTGAAAGACCTCCTGCCGAGAAAGTCGCTCAGATACATGAACTTTTTGAAAACGAAAGGAGAAAATATGCCTACTAGAAGTAGTTCTAAGAAACCTGTTCCCGAAATCAGAAGCGATGCTTCTGTATATTATGAGAAGTCACTCACAAAAAATCTGGGTGATTATAATTCTGCAAAGATAACCGTGGGTATAACATTGCCAGTTAATCCGTCTGAGGATGTTCTTGCATCCGTGAAATCCACTATTGAGATTGCGGACAACATTGTCACCGAGGAATTGAAAGTACAAGTTGCGGATTTAGATGAAAAGTAATGAACAGTCTATTCAAGTTACGAAAGAACATGGCTATCACTGGTCTTGTTCCTTTCAAATATTTGCTATACGCTGCCATGCTTACCAAGGTAATTCCCTTTGAACCGGAAGATAGTGATGAAAAGTTTGGTGTGTTTTCGGAGAACATTTCCGACCTGTACGATTATTTTCCGGAGTTCAATTCCAAGAAAAACAATGAAATTGATAAGGCTCTTGACGATTTGGCGGACGAGGGTCTTATCAGTTTTGATTCGGTAAATCCCGAACTAATATATCTTGGAGAGTTCAGAGGAAGGAAATTCTTTACTTTTGAAGTTAAAAGCAGCTTGTTTGAGGAAGCGAAACAGAAACTTGATGATGCCATAAGGGCGTATGGTAAATCCCGTTCTGCAAAAGACAAGTCACGAAGCAGGTACATACGTGAACAGATTGACAAACTGATTGCCGAAAAAGGTGTGGAGGCATTTACTCCAAATGACTTTACAGACCTGCATAGTTATTTGTATGAAATGTACACCGGAGGAGAAATATATATCATACGGAGTAAAGTCGAGTATTTTCAGACAAACAATATGCTCAAGGCTTATGACAGGTTTACTGTTTTCGCAATTCTTATAGAGGGAACCTTGAACTATGACGAGTATTCTAAAAGAGGTGTGCCCACACTTACAAATGTGGCTTACCGTAAAGACGATATTTTCCGCAAACTTACCAGAGTTGATTCTGACAGCAAGGATTATATGCGTGAAATGGATACTTCTGATGGTTCGTTTTAATGTTATATTATGACACAGAAAGAAATCGAATATTATTTGTACTGTGGGATAAAACTCGGCTGGCATGATAAAACCTTTGCCGATTATACCAATGATGAAAAAGCGTTGAAGATGGTACGTAACTACATACGGAAATCTGACGAATTTGTAAATGACGGGTTAGGAATGTATCTTTGGGGAAGCAATGGTACAGGAAAATCACATTTGCTTAATTGCGCTTTCAAGAGATTCATTGAAAAGGGTTACACAGTAAGACTGTTCTCTATGGATGAACTTGTTGACAAATATACAAGCTCGTGGTATTCTGATGAACAGAAACAAGATTTGACTAAGATTCTCCGTGACGTGCAATTTTTAGGTATTGACGAGTTTGGAAAAAACGTGGATTCTTCCGGAGAACCATTACCAATACCGGATTTTGTAAAACGGGTAATCGAATCAATAGTTCGTTACCGTGTCCAGATGAAACGTCCTTTATGGATAACATCCAATACGGAACCCAAGTATGTCAAGAAAGTGTTTTCGGAAGATATCGCTTCCTTATTGAGTGAGGCGGTTGTCACCGTATGTGTTACAGGGGGTGATTTCAGAAAGACTATTGCCAGTAGAAACAAAAGAAAATTAATGTAGCAATGACTGAGGGAGAAAAGTTGATGGTTGCTTGCCTAAAACGCAAAGACCAAAAGATACTATCACTTATCCAACGAAAATGGTTGGATGGTGCTGAGATACGACAACACAAGTTTATCATGGACTATTACCGTGAACATGGTGAGATTATGGGTGTGAAATCTTTCTGTGAGAGATTCAAACTGGATTCGGGGGCTGTGGATTCCCGACCCAGTTATTATCTTAATAACGTAAAGGAGAGATTCATATTCGCTACCATGACCGACAATATTCCTAGAATATTGCGTGGAATAAAAGACGACCCACGGGAGAAACTTTTCGAGTTGCAATCTTTGATAGGTATGCTTTCGGTAGATGCGGTTGAAAGTAAGGACGTGTTATACTCCGATGATGTGGAATCACGCAAGGCTGATTACGAGGAACGTATGAAATCCCTGGGTGTCACATATCTTTCTATGGGGTGTGATGATTTGGACAAAACTTTCTTCGGATATCGTAAACAGGATTTAATTACTATTGGTGGTAAGGCAGGTCAGGGAAAATCATGGCTGCTGGTTTATCTGGCATATCTTCTTGAACAGACCATACTTGACCGTATGGAAGCTACGGAAGAAACTTTCGGGGATATATTGTTCATCACAAATGAAATGGGGGAGGAGGAAATAAAGGAACGTATTGACTGTATCCGTTTCAAACTTCCCTATGAGAAATTTATGAAAGGAACATTATCCGAAAGGGAAAAGTCACGTTATTACAAGGGTCTTGATTCCCTTAAAAGGCACAAGTCCAAAATAAGGATAGTCTATAGCTGTCAGACTATAGATGAACTTGCCACTTTTATGGGCTTATACCAGCCTAGTGCGGTATTCGTTGACGGTTCTTATCTTATGGAAGGTAAGATGCAGGAAGGGTGGGAGAAAATAGCCTACATCACCCGTAATCTGAAACGGCTCGCAAAAAACTTCAAAGCACCTATAATAAACACCACACAGTTGAAGCGTGGTTCCTCAAAGACATCAAGTAAGTTCTCTATGGATGGTATGGAGGATTTCGCATACGGTAACTCATTTGTGCAGGATTCCGATATCGCTATAAGAATGTTTCAAGATGCCGATATGAGATATCACGATATAATCGGTTGTGAGGTGGTAAAGGCAAGACGTGTCGTTTCCGGAACCACTCTTATTTTCCAGAACGATTTGGATAATATGCTTCATTCAATTACTTTAGCAAAAAGGGAAGAAGATGAAAGACCGAAAGTCGAAACTAAAACAGACTATTAATTTCGTGGATATGAACGGTGTGGGTACTGTAAGATGCCACAGTGGATTTCGTGATATTATGGTGTACGGTTACTTTCATAGATATCACTGGGATTTCTTTGTACATCAAGATGTGGAATTTCCCGACTACTATATAGTAAGTGAGGCTTCCACCGGAATGTGCATGACAGACAATTGCTATGATAATATAGAGGATGCCTTGTCAGCCGCCCTGTCCGTTATTGACGAAAAGCAGTATTATTTTTTCACCCGTACAAAAGATGTACTTGTGGATGGGAAATATAATCTTAATAAGAGAAACACAAATCCTTTAACTTTAGGAGTTATGCAGTTATGTATGAATTGAAAAAAGAATCCGGAAAAACTTTTGCCTATTCCAATTGTGGGATTTTCAACTATATAGGAACAGCTAATTTTCTATATAGCCATGTTATGTACCATGAAGGTCACAAGTATTACATAGGTCATGTGGAGGGTTTTCCGAGCGGTATTTCATTGCTTGAAGCCAGCTCTCATGCTTTTGCAGTTGTTTCACATGAAACAAGACCCAATATAGGGGCAAAAACGCTTTGCGATTTTTATATGTTTAAACTCAAGAAAAAGAATCTTGATGTTCCCTCGGCTATTGAGAGGTTTAACTTACAAAATAATTTATTTATTGATATATGGAAGACGATAATGTAAAGCCATCTTTCTTTAAAAGAATCGGTTTGTTTTTTCAATTTTTGTGGGAAGCGGTTAAACAGAACTACGTTTCCGCTATTACATGGACACTTGTAGTTATTTGTGTGCTGTTTGTACTCTGGCTGTTCATAGAACCTATTGTGTGGTGGACACCTATTTCCGAGGTACGGTTATATGTCAGGGGATTTCTCATTATGTTTGCGATAAGCACATTCTCTACATTACGGCTGTATAACTCCATTGTGGTGAATAGCCGTTTCGCTTTGAAATTGCGTGAGATACTTACCCGTATCGAAAGGCTGCTTCCACGAATAAATCAGGTTATGGAATCATCCCGTACATCCGCAAAGGAGAATACGAGTGCTATGGTAAGACTTTCTTCGGCTCTGAAAAAACTGTCAGAAGCTATGGATGATTTTAATAGAACTGAGAATAACAGAAACAACAAGAAAAACAATGACTGATTTACTGGAGGTATTCAAGGACTTCAATCCGCAGAAAATGACTAACGGGCAAATACGCATGGAATGTCCGTTCCGTGATAATCATCCGGATGGTAGCGGAAGAATGTCATTCTTTGTATCTCCCGATAAGAACGCTTTTCACTGTTTTTCCTGCGGAGCACACGGAAACCTAGTACGTTTGCTTACTACGAAGTTCGGAGTGAATTACTTTGAGGCTGTGGAAATGGTTAACCTTGTTGACTATCATCCCGAAGAAAAAGATTTCGAGCTTGATTTGATGTGGGACGTGAACAAACCCCCACAGGAATTTCTTAAAAGAGGTTTGCGCAGAGATACTTTAAAACATTTCCGTGTGGGTATGATGGACAAAGAATGGTTTGTCATTCCCTATTACAAGGATTTTTCCCGACCGGATACTTTGCTTGGTTATCAGAGAAGGTGCTATTACCCCGACAGAAAAGTTCGTAACAGCAAGGGTTTTGATAAAAAGAACTACTTGTATAATCTTGATTTCTCATACGACTATGTAGTAGTGGTGGAAGGTCAGACTGATGTTATGCGGCTGTACCAGCATGGGTACAATGCTACGGGATTGATGGGTGCTGATTTGAGTGACTGGCAGGCTGAACAGTTGGGAAAGTTTTCCAAGGTTTATCTCGCCCTTGATAATGACACTGCCGGAAGAAAAGCTACTGAGATTTGTTATCATTTACTTAAAAATCATACCGAGGTGCTGTTAGTTCCTTATCTTAGCAAGGACCCAGAAAAATGTATATCTCCAAAAGTATGGAGCAGAGCGTTTAACAGTTCTACTGATTATCTGCAATATTCTATGGAAATGACAATGAACTGGGATTCTTATCTGGACTTGTGCACTGAGGTACAAAAAGAATTGGAGGGAAGAAATGAATTCACTATTATACGGTAGTCCACACTTAATAATTACTTATATAGATAATAAGGATGAAGCTATAGAGTATTTCAAGAAACATCTTGAAATGGAACCGCTTCAAAGTTTGGTTATAGGTATATTATTTTATAAGGATGCTGACATGATTAAGCTGGAAACATCAAATCATGTGTTTGATACAATAAATGCGGGAACCGTACCTTTTATTGATAAGTGGAAGGCACTATTTCATCCTTATAAGGATGAAGACGACCCTATTGCTACTACGGATTTTGAGATACCACTTCCTTATGAATCATTTTCAGCAGATGAACCTATTAAAGTTTCATCAAAAACATTTATCGTTTCTTATTCACAGAAAATATCTTTACGTGATATTGATAAAATTCGTGATAAGGAGTATCTAAGGCATCTTGTTTATTCTTACAGACGAAACGCTCTTGAAAAGTTAATAATGGATGATTCTTTTTGGGCACATTCTCCAATAAGCCGTGATGGTGATGCTTATAGTATTACACTATCAGAGCAGCTAAGAGTAATTATGCCTGTACATCATTCCGATTTGATTTCAATCTTGGAAAAGGATTTGTGAAAATGAAAAAATTTTCCTATATTTAAATGTGATTAATAAAACACATTCGTTTTTATTTTATGTATAACCGGCAATACAATGCCATTTTAAAATTAAAGATTATGCCAAGTAAGACTACTGGACGTACACGTTCAAGACGTGGTGATGATGAAAGTTCATCAAGAAGTTCTAAAAGAGAGCAAGGTTGGGGTGCAGTCGCAAAACGACAGGAAGAAGTTAAAAAACGGAAGGAAGAGGCTGAAAACTCTCTTCGCGAATTTTGGCTGAAAACTGGTGAAAGCGCCATTATTCAGATTCTTCAAGAAGAACCCTATTGTTTTGATGCGCACCAAGTAAAAGACAAACGAGGAAAGTGGACTATTGTTCCGTGTCAATTAAACACGGGAAAACATTGTGTACTTTGCTCCGATGGTGTAAAACAGACATGGCGTGCTGCTTTCAAGATTCTTGATTATCGTGGTACATGGGATAGTGAGAGAAAACGTTTCAAAAACGACAAGCCCATTGAAAAAATATGGATTGTCGGTTCCACTATCGCCAATTCCCTAAAACAAGTGCGGGATAAGGATAAGAAAGGAAGAGAACTCAATCAGATGGTTCTTGAAGTAACCCGTTCCGGCGAGGGTAAGGATTCTACTTATAACTTCGAGCAGGCTTTTGACGAAGATGATAAGCGTATGCACCCTATTGAATGGGATGAAGAAGGAATTACTGCCGAGGAATATTGTCAACCGCCTACGGAAGATGAAATTGACGAAGCAGGATATACCGATGAAGATTAAGTGTTAACTGTAAGGAGTTAGGTTTAGGACTTAACTCCTTATTCTTATTTGAAGTGATTATGAAAAAGATTCCTGTTTTCAAAGGTGAGGTTCAATTGCTTGAAAGTATCGAGGAAGTAGAAAAGTATTTCAACAGATGTGAAGAGGATAATCTCCTTACATTTGACTGGGAAACCACAGGATTGGAATATGATGCGATTCCTCTAGGACTTTCCCTGCATCAACGAGGTGTGGGAGCTTGTTTTATTCCAGTGGACTTCTTTTTTTCCAAAGGGGTTCCCATGAATGAGCTTGCCAAAATCTGTAATGAGAGGTTCTCACATTACAAACTTATAGCCCACAATGCCAAGTATGATACCATGATAAACAAGATGAATGGTATTAAGGATGAATGCTATAAGATATTTGCGGATACACTGGTTATGGTTCATTTAGTAAACCCATCACTTGACAAGCAGTTGGAAAAACGTGTTGCGGAGGATTTCGGTTATGTGAAGAAAACGTTCAAGGAAATATGTGGTAAGGCATGGAATAAAATAAATTGGTCTGTTGAAGGTGATTCCTTACTTGACTTTCTTGCCGGATATGCTGGTGAGGATACGTACTGGACTACAAAATTATACTATAAGTATAATCCTCTCATGGACGAGGACGCTCACCGGATACATGACAGAATTGAACTTCCACTTATCCCTATTCTTCGGGATGCCAAAATTCGCGGAGTGCTTATAGATGTTCCTTTGCTAAAGGATATGGGTGAACAGATAGCTGCCGAACTTCCAAAAATACTGGATGAAGTATATGAGGAATGCGGTTGTGTGTTTAATCTAAATTCCTCAAAGCAGAAAGCTGCCGTATTCTTTGACAAGATGAAACTTCCCATTATAAGTTATTCCAAAAAAACAGGTGCACCCAGTACGGATGCTGCCACATTTGAGGAATGGGATTCTATGGGAATACGTGTCGGTGCTCTTATGAATGAATATTCAGAGTTGAACAAATTATATACCGGCTATGTAAAGGCGATACCTAATTTGGTTGACGAGCATTCGGTTCTTAGAGGTGACTTGAACAGTTGCGGTACAAAGACAGGACGCTTCGCATCTACTGGCCCTAACTTGCAGAACCAGCCCAACAATTATCATTTTCCCATACGTGAGGCATTTGTTCCAAGACCGGGTTACAAGTTTGTAAACTATGACTATTCACAACTGGAGCTTCGTGTAATGGCCCACATGAGTAAGGATTCACAGTTTATGGATATTTTTCTGCATGGGCGTGACCCACATGGTGAGGTTGCCAAGAGTTGTGGTATTACTCGAAAACAAGCGAAGTGTGTGAATGAGAATACACTTATCTTTACCGATAAAGGTGTTCTGCGTATTGGTGATGTTTCAACGTGCCGGATTAAGGATACGTTTGACAGTCCTATGATTTCCTCCGTGTATAATGGCTCTGGAATGATAGGTGTGAACTCGTTCTATTCAAACGGATATGACAATACGCTTGCCATTATTACCAAACGGGGAATAGTTCGTAGCTCTGTAAACCATCAATATGTAATAGCTGATGGTACACTAAAATGTGCAAGGGATTTGCACGTAGGCGATGAAATTTCAGAAAATGCCTACTTGACTTATGAGGGTTCTGAAACCTCAATAGACTATAATCCGTTCTTTGATTCCGGAGATGCGTTTAGTATTAAAATGGATTCACAGTGGGCTTACATTGCCGGAGTGCTGACTGGTGACGGGTGTTTTTCTGCAAAGCATATTGGTATTTCTGTGGGAAAAGGACGGTTCTTCAAGTCATGGAGAAAAATCTTAAAGGATGAATTTGCCAAAAAGGGGCTTCCCCTTACTGAGAGGTCTAATATAAATTACATGTACCTAGGCTCTTCAAGGTTTGTCAAGTTTATGATTCCCTTTGGTTTGTCTGACGAGCGTGGTAAGAAGAACTTTAAAATTCCTTTGTGGGTTCTTAATGGTACTATTGAAATGCGGAAAAACTTTCTTGGTGGTCTTATTGATACCGATGGAACAATCTCCGAAACAGGCACTACCAGTATTTGTACCAAGAGTATTCAGCTTGCCGAGGATTTATGTTTTCTCCTAAATTCAATAGGGTATAATTTTGGTGTGGAACCGTCTTGGAACAGTACATACGAGAGATGGTATTTCCGGATACATATCTACTCGGATTCATTGAGTGACTTGTTAAGTAGCAATGTTATAAAATGTCCGCATAAGGTTGTATCACTTACTGAGCGTGTTTCCAAAGTGGGAAGAGGTGCTAAAAATTCACCCAATAAAGTCTTGCAGGTATTAAGTTTAGGAACTGACTACTTGTGTGACTTGAATGTGGATTCTCCCAGTCATTTGTATATGACCGGAACACTTGTTACACATAATACGATGAATTTTGGCGTGCTGTACGGCATGGGAATCGGTAAGTATATGAGAACTTTCAATGTATCCAAAGCACGTGCCATTGAGATGATTGACAGTTATCATAAGGCATACGTAGGGTTTGCCCATTGGAAAGAATCCACCGAGAATTTCGCCAAAAAACATGGCTATGTGAAAAACCTGTTTGGAAGAATACGTGTATTCAAGGAAACCACCAAATCCAAGTTTACCCGTAACGAGGCTATGTACTATGCCGAATTAAGACAGGCAGTAAACACCATTATCCAAGGAACTGGTGCTGATATAGTAAAACTTGCTACTATAGCAATGTGCCGGAAATTCAAGGAATTGAATCTTGATGCCCATTTCTTACTACAGGTGCATGATGAAGTTCTCATTGAGGTACGTGAGGACCAAATGATGGAATGTGAAAGAGTGGTTATCGACTGTATGGAAAATACCGTCAAATTGGACGTACCATTAATTGCTGATGGTAAGATACTTGCAAACTGGGGTGAGATGAAAAACGATGATATTGTTTCTTATCCGTACAGATTCAATTATGGTCTAGTAATGGGAATATTATAAACGGAAAATTACAAATAATCTATGGCTAAAAAACTTTCAGTCTTAAACTCCATGTTATCCAAGTTCAATGATACGATGGGTGACGGAGTTGTTCACACTGCGGCTACACTACCTAAATGCCGTAAGATATTAAGTCGTATTCCGGCATACAATTATGTTACCTGTGGAGGTTTCCCCATAGGAAGAGTTATCGAACACTATGGTGAGAACGGTTCCCTTAAAAGCTATGCGTCCTATGATGCTATAGCGAAATTTCAGCATTACGATTGGGCTAACCATGAGCCTAATGCTTTCAAGTCATTCACTTATAAGGGTGATGATACTATGAGGGAACTTGAATCCTTTGAACTTCGAGATGGTTATAAACCCAAGAAACCGCCTGTGGCACGTCGAGTAGCCCTTGTGGATATTGAGGCTACATACACTCCTGACTGGGGGGAGAATTTCGGTATCGACAATGAAGGTCTTATCTTAGTAAGACCTACCTTATTAAGTAATTGTGTGGATATCATACAGGCATTGCTTGAGAGTGAGGAAATCAGTCTTGTAGTTTTGGACAGTATGTCCGCTATTGGTACTGACGAGGAAATAGGCAAATCTATGGAAGACCAGCAAATGGCTTCGGGAGCACGTTTCTGGAATAAGGCATGTCGAAAGTTCCAAGCCGCCATGAATAGTAACCCTACAAAGGAATCCACGCTTATAGTTATCAATTCGGCATATCAGAAAACCGGAATCGCATACGGCGACCCAGAAGTTATCCGTAACGGGGAACAACTAAAGCGTACAAAATCATTGTCCGTGAAATTCAAGGCTCTTAAAAAACTAAATGCCAAAGTTGACGAGGGTGAAATCGTAATCGGGAGAAACATATCCATCGAGTGCGTAAAGAATAAGGTAGGTGTTCCTCAAAGAAGTGCCACATTCTTTTATGCTTATGTAGATTACGGTGGAACACAGGCATATTCTACTGATGCTGCCGGACAAATAGTTGACCTTGCCATGAAGTTCAATCTAGTAGAGCGCAAAGGTTCTTGGTATGATTATAAGGAATTGCACATACAGGGTATGGATAACTTTGTAATTGAGCTTACGAAAACCGGGATGCTTAAAAAATTGGAAAAGGAGGTGTACCGTGAAATGTTTTAATTTAACTCCTATACTTATACCTGTGGCGGTGTTTATGCTTCTTATGGCATTGCATACTGAAATAAGGACATCCCCGTTCCGCATTTATTTCCACAACTGGAGAATGGTGGTGGGTGTGGTACTTATCACATTAGGAGTTCATCTTATCTGCCAAGGAGAACTTGTAAAGTATAAGAAGGAGAATATCGAAAAAACCGAGTGATTAACTAATCCGGCTGACAGAGTAATAAAGTAGTAACCAATTATAGGTTACATAATCAGCAATTACACTACTTTAGTACCGAGTTAGTCGGATATTAATATTTGACTATGGGAAAGAAAATCGAAATACCCGAAGACGAATTTAAGAAAATCGTTCTTATTCTCAAATGCAGCAAGAGATATGTAAACTTACCCCCTAGCAATTTGTTTTTGGGGAACCTTTGGAGGGTGTCCAGTAAACTGGCTGATAAATTATTGAAGAGAAACGGTTTTCAAATTGTCAAAGGTAAAGGAGGTCGTTTCACAGTGAAACCTGTGGAGAACGAAAAGCCGGGAACTGACTAAAATTTATGATTATGGCAAAAGGACTTTTTGGAGGACTATTCGGTGGTCAAGGACTACAAATGGTCGGTAAACTTACAAAGCAGAACATGGAGAAACTTCAAGCATCAAAGCCCCATGACGAAAAGAACACGGAAGATTCACCTCTTCGCAAATTACGTGATGCCATCAAAAAGTAAGCGCAAAGCCCCATTGGAAAAATACCCAGTGGGGGCTTTATTTTTCAGATTGGTTTCCTTATAAATTTTTCCTATATTCAAGTATTAATATCTATCCTATTATGAAAGAGATAAATCAAGTACATTTTACTTTGGGTGATAATGCAGGTATTCTTCTTATGCAAATAGCCCAAGAAGCGTTGCTTTGTGAATTGGACCCAGAAAAGGCAGTTAAGGTTATCACCACATCTCTTATGGGATGCCCGAATAATATTGCTTTAAAGATATTGAAAGGGGATATGGTATGTGAAGTAACGGATGATATGCAGAATATTGAAGTTGTTGACTATAAAGAGGAATTTCATAAAGATTACCCGAAACCCAATTTGACTGACTGGTATGAACGGAACCACAAGGATATCGGTGATAATGGCAGGGAATTTTATACCGCACTGGAACAGGTAATCCGTTTTGTGAATAAACGGGATATAGAAGTCCCTATTAAGGATGTAGTATCTTTGGTTCTTTCCTCTACTATGAAGGATTGGGAAGCATTCCGTAGCAAACTTTCTCACATGGAAGACATAGAGCGAATTATCTTACTAGTAAGTCAATGTTCCAAATTTATGGACAGAACCGCCAAATTATACAGGGTGTTCGATTTTATAGATTCTGTTTATCCGGATGTTTCATGTAACCTGTCAAGAGGGATGCACATGGTAATTCCCATGTTGAAAATCAGACTGGATGCTATTGTTACGGGAGAGTATGGACCAATATTCAAACAACTTGAAGACGAGGACGAACAAATTTCTGAATACATGAAAGGTGCAGAAAATACTAGAAAACTTCTCAGTGAGGAAATACAGCCAGTGTCTATAACTGACAATTATAATGCCGGCTGGCTTTCGAGAGATGGTACGTATTATGGCATGAATGGTTCTTATGCCAACATGCTCCACCTGTCATTGGCTGATGCCATAAGAAAACGTATGATTGTGGAAAACGGTGTTGACCCCCTAAAAGGATTTCCGGGTAAATCTATGGATACTTGGTTATGTGAACAGGGATGGGTAAAGATACATGACGACCATATTCTTTATGACGGGTATATCAGTACAGTTTACACCAAGAAACCACCTCTGCCATTAAGTTCCAAACAGTTAGAGGCAATAGCAAAGTATGGAAAATTCTGCCATAGGGGAATGTTGCGGTTTGGTGTAACTTATACTCCATGTTCTATGGCTAAATTGGAAATGATGGAGCCGCCTATGATTGCAAAACTTTTAGATTTTTAATTTGCCATGAAATATTTGAAGATACATCTATTATTATGGGGCATTCTTTGTGCACTGTACACATTATTTGAGATTGCCGTATTTTTGGTTATAAACATGGCTTTATTTATATGGAAATTCAAACTGATTAAATGGAGTTCAATATTTTATGCCAACCATATATGGGAAAACACATGGGATGGTAATCCTTATATAGATTATACTCCTTGGGATACTTTTAAAAGACACTATAAAATGTTTGCTAATGGACACGGAAATTGAAAATGCTGCGTATGAATTTGCAGAATCCCAAAATGACGGGAGCAACTTTACTGCATACTACAAGGGATTTATTGCAGGAACGAAGTACAAGAAAAGTTCAAATGGGGTTTCATTGAGTATGAACATTATTCCGCCAATGACTGATGCACATGGAAAATACTGGGTGCAGCCAGACCCCAGAGGGTTTGTTCTGGATGATGATTATGTACTTATGGACAAACTGGACTTTGACCTGTTACCCGATTATACCAATTCGGAACCTACCGGAAAATATAATGGTAAGATGTGGAAAGGACGGTTCCAGACACTTAAAGGCGAGAAATGGTTTCTCATGTGGTGTCACGATGAAAATAAACTTTCCAATCAGATTTATATATCTTCACGAGAAATATTAGTATTATGATTAAACGAATATTATTTATACTTTTGATTGTTCCTTTTATGATAGTAAGCTCTATCTATGATATGGCACAGTTTATCATGCAAGGATATCGTTTTCAGCCCTACAAAATTGTAGATTGGCTAAGTCGTAAACTTCTTGGATAATTATTATGAGTAAAAGTAAAGAATATAAGGCAATAAAGAACTATATCCACAATGAGCTAAAATTGACTAAAGAGGATATAAGGGAGATAATGATTCCTATTATTAGAGAGGAGGTTAAACGAGTTTTCCATAATACTTATGGAAATGATGTTTCTCTGGACAACTGGATTCGATGTATGGTTTCCAATGAAATAAAACGTCAAGGAGGCTTAAACATGTTATGGACTTTAAGTAAGGAGGCAATAAAAACCGAGATAACTGATAAATATTCAATTGAGGTAAATCTTAAAGAGAAATAAACTATGAAAGCAAGAATAAAAAGAAAAATTCAAAAAAGACCATTCCTATACAATGTAGGACAAGTTTTTAAGGCTTGTGATTGGCTTACTGAAATTCAGCGTGGAAATATAGTTTGGCATCGGTATCATTCATTCGGTACTATTATTAAATCAGAAAATTAAATTATGAAAGCAACAATAAAGGCAACTGGAGAAATTGTAGAGATTAAGGATTTATATGATGATGGTACTGCATTGGTGGGAAACATGTATATCAAGGTGTCAGAACTTAATTTCTTTAGTGAAAACATTGATTGGGAACAACGTAGGTACGAATTGGCAAAAGACATTATTAAAGTTGTTATAGCAAACGATAATGGTGCTAATTCTGAGGTAGTCGCTAAATATTCGCTTAATTGCGCTGATGCCCTAATTAAAAGATTAAAGAAGGGATAATTATGGATAGTGTACAGACACAAACCTTTTCCATTAGAGGGGATGGAGGTGGTGAGGCATATATTGATTTTTGCGATGGTCAATTATGTGTTTCAGTTGTCATAGAAGATAAACAGGCAGATTTTCACTTTGATCCTGTTACGTTAAAGATGTTTGCCCATGCTTATAAATTACATTCTTCACAATGTAATAAGCAACAAAAGAAAGGAGAATAATTATATGTTAGACGTATGTGTTCTTATAGCAGCAATTGAAACATTATTTCCTCAAGAAACTGTATTTAATCGTTTTGGAGTGGCAATAACATATTTACAATGGAAAGTTCCCAAGACTGAACTTTGTTTTGATGTAATACGAAGAAACGGGAAGTGGGGTTGTGTTACTCAGTTTATGGGAGGTACATTCGGATACGGGCATCCTCTTACCCGTTCTGATTGTGTGCATGATACTTTGGAACAAGCTGTTTCCTGTGCATGGACCAATGAAGTTCTTATCGGATTCACAAGGGGAAAAGTCACATGGGAAAAACATGCACGGAAAGCCTATTCCGAGTGGTCTAAGAGTTCTGATAAAATTTCTTATTTTAGTATTAGTGATAAATTTTAAGTATTATGACTGAAAAGCAAAAACCGCAGTACCTTACTGCACAACAGGCGAAGGAAATCGCCATCACTCCTTACAGGGAGGTATTTACCAAAATAAAAATGGCTGCTGAAAGTGGCAAGTGTACAATGACAATTGATTTTAGTACAGATGTGTCCGAATTGGTAGAGTTGCTTATAGGTTTAGGTTATACCGTAACTCTTATTAAAAACTACAGAGATAGCGTAATGAGGATTCATCGGACATATTCTATACAATGGTAAAAAGTAAATTCGGGTATCTGAATAAATTGATGGACGGTTCCACTACTACACGGGAGCGTTCCAAAAAACAAGAAAGTCGTATAGCTAAAAAACTCCGTGGCTATACGACTATCAATTCAGGAGCCACATTCGGTCAGAATGACGTAATTACAGACTTCTGTGAAATTGAGGCAAAAACCACTGCCCATGAATCGTACAGCCTAAAGTTATCCGAATGGGTTAAACTGAAAAAGAAATGTTCTGCCAAAAAAATCCCTATTTTTGTAGTGGACTTTGAGAAATCCCGTGATAGTCTTGCTATACTTACTTATGAGGACTTACAATTTTTAATTGAGCTTGCATATAAGGACAACAGTTAGGGATTTTGTTATTTCCATAAAAATTTGTATATTTAAGTATGCTAAAAACAAAATTATACCGAGTATTCCGTTTTGAACAGAAGAAACAACAACACGGATTATTTAAGGTGGTGGAATATTCACAAATGACTGATGGTACAGGATTCCGGAAAAGAACACTCCGAAAAAATCTGGATTTGAGTACCGCAGAAAGTATGATTTATAACTTAGAAAAATCACATAAACTTTTTTAATCTCACAAACATGGAAAAATATTATTTCTTGAGAACTCTCGTGGAAGAGGGAAGACAACGTTGTAAGGCACTTATCGGTCAGACTTTTGAAGATGGTGCTAAAGTTGACAGCACGGTGAATGTAAGTGCCGACAGAGCTTTGAGGGATGCATATCCCACAGGTACAACATTTGTTACCGATAGTCTTAGAGCTGCCAGTAAATACTATCAGGCAGGAAATATCTATCCTATCGGGATTCTTGATTCGGATTACCGTGACCCGAAACATAGACCTACTGAAGAAATGCTCCGGGCTTATGAAATATTCATAGGTGCTACTGATTTATCTGATTCTGTTTCTCCCAAAGAAAAGGAATCCAGTAAGACAACCTCCAAAAGTTTATTGGGAAAAATGAAACTCAATCCGGAATTGAAAATACCCTCTATCGGTTCAGAAGGTTTCTACGTGGATTCAGATGTATGGTATCTGCTTATGCGTAATATCCAGAATCAAGTGAATACAATGCTTATTGGTGCTACAGGTGGTGGAAAGACTGAACTTGTACTTCTTGCATGTAAGAAACTTGGGATATCATGTTCCGTTTATGACATGGGTTCCATGTATGACCCAGTAGCCGGACTTCTTGGTGTACATAGATTGCAAAAGGGAGGTGTATCGGTATTTGATTATGCCAAATTTACAAGAGATATCTCTAAACCGGGTGTAGTGTTACTGGACGAGTTATCCCGTGCACCTGTTACTACTAATAATATTTTGTTTCCTTGTCTTGACAGTCGTAGAAAACTTCCTGTAGAAATTGCTGGTGGTGAGGATTTACGTGAAATAGAAGTGCATCCGGAATGTTGCTTTATAGCTACTGCAAATGTTGGTGTGGAATATACTGGCACAATGAGTATGGACCGTGCACTGGTAGGACGTTTCTTTCCTATTGAACTATCATATATGCCACCGGAACAGGAAAACAAAGTTTTGGTGAAACGTTGTGGAATTTCTATTTCGGATGCCACAAATATTGTAAAGGTCGCAAACAGTTTGCGTAATATGTATAACAAACAGGAGATAAGCAGTTCCATCTCTACCCGTGAAACTCTTATGGTGGGTGATTTGGTTGCTGATGGATGGGATTTGGTACGTGCTATGGAACTGGTTCTTCTTCCTCTTTTTGAAGGTACACGCTCTGATGGAGAACGTGGTATTGTATGTAGAGTGATTAGTAGTAGATAAAAACTTTTTCGCCTATGGCAACAAGTAATCAATTTCCCGTAGAGAAACCTCAGAAAAAGACCTACGGTAGCTTGTGGTACAATGGGAAACGCATCTTGAAAGACAGGGCGTTTCCTATACTTAATGCCAAGAAATCCGAGTTGCTTAAAACCGGGTATTATAAAAAGGAACTATTTAAAATAACATATTGACTATGGCTGTTGACAAAGATATGATTGTCACCGATGAAATCGTGGACGAACTTTTGGAAGATTGGTTGGAACGTGACGGTAAAGCGTTCACACATATACGCAAAGAGGGAAAACTTGACTGGGAAAGTACGCTGGAAGAGGGTAGTGCATATTCTTCCTACTATTTGGAATGTTCCGATGAAGCGGAACTTATAAAGCGTGCATACCCTCTGGCACGTGATATGATAACTTCTATGGATATACCGTATAAGGTAAAAGTCGTAATCCATAATGGAGAGGACAGCTTCACTGATTTTCAGAAAGTGCAGGTTTCCACCATAATGCTTACTGACAAGGCACTTACTATTGGTGAACGGTTGGACGTATTTTTGGGAACTACTGTACATGAGGGATGCCATTTGCTATACACAAACAAGGAACGTCTTTCATCTATAGGCAACAGAATCATATCCCGATTGTTCAACATACTGGAAGATGAACGTATTGAGAAACTTTGTGGTGACTTGAAACCGGGTTTCGCACGATTTTTAGAACGTAGCAAATACTACTGGTTTGATAGTTACTATCTGGACTATGTTGCTCCTAAAAAAGAAAAATCGGAACTTAATGACTTTGAGATTCTTCTTAATCTTATATTGGAGATTGTCCGATATCCCAAATATATAGACGAAGCCGAAATAGTTAAATATGCTCCTTATCTTATTGAAATAAAGAAAGTGCTTTTACCCTATCCAGTAACTACCAGCGAAACCGTTCTTGCTGCTTATAAGGTTTTTGATATTCTTAAAGAGTTCTATAAGGGAAAACTTGAAGAGGAAATGAAAGATGAATCCTCTTCCGCAGGAGAAATATCAGGCGTGGAGGTTGAAAGACGCATGGCATCTGACAGCACCGATATTCTTGATAAACTTGACCGTACAATGCCAGACCGTATGGATGATTCCAAAATTGCCGATGCCGTGAAAAAGGACAGAGGTTTACTTGGAGATGTATGTGAGGGTACAGTAGATATGGGAGGAACCAAGGATGCCTTTTTTAAATTCGCACCCTCTTGTGAGGAATGCTATAAAGAAGCACTCTCCAGAGTTAAACGGTATGCTCCGGCAATTTCCAAGGTTATACGCTGCCATTGTAAAGAGTACCAGTATATACACCGTTCCATGAGAAGCGGGATGCTTGATACTTCCAAACTTGCCGAAGCAGTTCAGGGTGTGCCTACTGTATATATCCGACAGGGTGAAGTAAGAACCGATGGTGTGAGTGTAGGCGTTCTTATTGATGAAAGCGGTTCAATGGGTGGTGGAAGAATAGCTGCTGCCCGTGATACTGCCATACTTATTAATGAGGCTTTGGGAGATTCGCCTAAAGTGGAATTGTTCATATACGGGCATTCAGGTGATTCACGTTTTGACGGTGCTACCGAATTGGTAGTTTATCGTGAGAAAAATTTCAAACCAAAATACGCATTAGGTTCTGTAGCTGCACGGTGTGAGAATAGGGATGGTGTTGCCATACTTGAAACCGCTCAACGTATTCGCAAACAAACACAGAACCATGTTTTACTATTTGTTCTTTCAGATGGTGAGCCTAGTGCTTCCAGTTACAGAGGTAGTATGGCTATAAACCATACAAAAGAGTGTGTGGAAAAAGTGGAGAAAATGGATTTCACAGTAATACAGGTTTGTATCAATATGTGTTATGACCCTAAGAGCATGTTCAAACATTGGGTTGTGCTTGAAGATATGAGCACTCTTGCTTTTAATTTGGGGAAAGTAATCAAGAAAGCTACTTTGAGTGCTGCAAAGGTTCATGTTCTATAAATGTTTACTACATTTTGCAGAATAAAAAATATTTGTTATCTTTGAAACATCAAATCGGAGGTTAAAATGATGTTCTCGGAACAGTGTTGGGTTTGTGAGATTACCGATACTGTTCCACTTGGTTCCATAGCTCAGATGGATAGAGCAACGCCCTTCTAAGGCGTGGGTCAAGTGTTCGAGTCACTTTGGAATCACCAGACTCTCTGATATTTGTAATTTTCCATTCCGTGTCAGGAGCAGTTCAGTAATGGCTGCTCCTTTCCTTTTAACTTTATACGAAATAAAAATGACTAGAGGTGGTATAGGGAGGTTACTCCGCAAGACTTTTAAAGGTTCTTCCGAAGAGAAACCTTTATCAATTTCTGAAAAGATAAATTCTGCTTGTGTGCATGGTGTTACTGCTACCAGTGCATTTTCTGTTTTGGGAATCCGCAGAAAGATTAAGAAACTTCTCGGAATAACTGAGGACTTCAACCGTGATGTTTTCTTTATGGAGTTCATGGATTTCTATATGACGGTAATGGCTCCGGATAAACGTGCGGAAGGTGTATTTCACCCGTCACAACTATTGGACGGATGCCCACGGCTCATGTACTATGACTTATCTAGGATTTTTCCCAGTGATGTAAGGGTTTCCACTATTACAGGAGAACTTCAAAGAACATTCGATGTGGGTACATGGTATCATGTGTACATGCAGGCTATATTATATAAAATAGGACTTCTTGAACAGGCAGAAGTTCCAGTTGTAAATAAAGAACGTTACATAAACGGTAAGGCTGACGGTGTGTTTAAGAAATCCGTGTTTGGGGAAAAAGTGGTTTTGGAAATAAAGACCATGAACTCTTTCTTTTATCGAAAGGCTATATTTCGTCCATTTGCCAAACATGAATTTCAGGCATCCTTGTATGCTAGGGAACTGGGTGCTACCAAGATTCTGTATCTGTACATAAACAAGGATACTTCTGAAATCAAGGATTTCCTCATGCCTGTAAACGAAACGGAACTGGAAAAAGCTGATGCGAAAATGGATTTCATCATTTCATGTGTGAAAACTAAAACACCTCCTACGAGAATTTGTCCGGACACTCATTGTAAAGCTGCCTTGGGTTGTCCTTATACAACATACTGTTTTAAACATTAAATCTCACAAACTATGCCAGTAAGAAAACCTAAAGAGGAATCTTCCCCATTAGAAAGGTTCCGTAAAGTATTTGCCGAGGTAGAAGCCCCGAAAGGAGGTTTACCTACAATGCCAGTTACCATAGCGGAAACAAGTTCTACCGAATTGGGTAATATGATTGCCAAGTATTCCGCATGGCGCGAATTTACCGAAGACAGACACATGGAAGCATGTGCCGTTTATGCCCAGTGTAAATCTGAATATGACTTGGCATGTGACAAGGCGATGATTTCCGCAGGTGGAAGTACGGTAACTGAAAGAAAAACTTCCGCTAAGATAACTCCCGAAGTGGAGAAACTGAATAAAAAATTACTGGAGGCGGAAATATTCCGTGATTTGCTCGCAGGGAAACTTGAATCATTCAGTAATGTATTAGCAATGCTTAGTAGAGAACTGACACGAAGAGGTGTTGAAAACATGTAAGAGTTATGTTACATAGTCCTAGCAGTTTTCCTTTAGGAAGCTATATAAAAAGTGTATATTCGGGAAGAGTGTATCAGATTACCCATTTTTATAAAAACGGAATGTGCAATCTTTACCAGCCCTATCTAAATTCTAATGAAAACTGGAACGCCTGTAATAATCCCCATTTTGTACGGATAGACGTTCCAGTAGAAATACTAACTGTTTTAATGTAATGCCCAAAAGAAGTATCGGTAGGAGAATACGTCCTAAAAAGGAAGTTATCCGTAGTAATAATGTAGTGGTTAAGAAACCAACATCCAAGAGCTGCTGGAAGTCTTTCGAGAGAGAGGTTGCCAAGCACTTTGGTACTAAGAGAGTTCCATTATCCGGAAGTAACAGTGGACATAACACCAATAGTGACACATTACATCCCAAGTTGTATATTGAATGTAAGGTCAGAGGAAAATCTGCTATATGGACTTTATTCGAGGATACTAGAAACAAGGCTAAAGTGGAGAAAAAAATTCCCATTATCGCTTTGCGACAAAAAGGAGGTAAAGGATACCTACTGGTTATACGTCCGGAAGATTTGCATAAGATTTCAAAAATACAGCTTGAATCTACAGAAGTAAGCGAATAATTGTTATATTTGCATCATTCAAAGTCACGCTGGGTAAAATCGTAGTAATTATGGAAGCAATTAATGAAGTACAGGAAAAAGTCACTACCCTAAGATGCAAATCGTCTACTGATGCCAAGAAACTGGCCGGAAGTATTTATTCTACCTACCAAAGTAATCCCGATAACGATATTATAATAAGGGTTATCGGTGCGGGTGCGCTTAACCAAGCTATTAAAGCTGCAATTATAAGTAACAAGTTCTTTGCTAAAAAGGGAAAGTTGATAGGTGTCCAGCCATTTTTTCAAGATGCGTCTTTGGACACTACCGCCATAGGACTTAAAATATTCTTTTTAAGCATATAATTTTGCAGGTTTTATTTGGAAGAATAAAAGTTTTTAGTACATTTGCACAAGCGGTTTTTACAGCTAATCGCTTTATAAATGAATACTGCTGGACTTTTAAATTTCACTATTATGGGAACAACTAGAGGTGGAGGCGGTGGCGCTGCACGTACTGCTCGTAGAGGCGGTGGTGGAGGTCGTAGAACTGCTGCTAGAGGTGGAGGTCGTAGAACTGCCACACGTAGAGGCGGTCGTCGTTAAGCCCTCCAAAAGTATTCACAAAAGCCTGCTATTTATATAGTAGGCTTTTTCTATTTAATAAGATTATGAAAAGAGAAAAAGTAGTTTTGTTGTTTACTGGAGGTTTTGAAAGTCTATATAATCTGGATAAACTCTCCAAGACGTATGATATCCATTTGTTCTACGTTGATTACGGACAGGACAATATCGAAAAAGAACTATCCGCAATAGGTTATTATATTGAAATTTATAGAGATTCCGTAAAGAGTTTCCGCAAAGTAACTTACCCGTTACAGTTTGAGCCTATCCGTGATAAGGATGGTAACGTACATAATGTGGATATTCCATGCCGGAATCTTTTGTTTCTTTCTATGGCTGGTAACTATGCCACTTCGATGGGGATAAAGAAAGTGGCGTATGGTGCTGTGGATTTGGGAAGTTCATGGTTTGATGGTGGTTATCTCTTTTATGAAGAAGCAAAATACCTGTTTGCGAAATCATATAAGATTAAACTCCTTGCTCCGGCAATGAATGTTCCATTTGTAAAACTAGCCAAGAAACTGAGCACACTTGATTATTCGCATCTTACTTTTTGCCCCGATGGAGAAAATGAGAAACGTAATTGCGGTGTATGTGACAAGTGCCAGAAAGTAATAAATTTATTACGTAGGGAAAAATGGAGCGAAAAATTCTTGAAGAAGGTAATGAGTTAAGCAAGAGAAAGGCTACATTGTTCTTTTCCGCATCCTCTGTAGGTGACTATACCACATTACGGGATTTCGGTATAAAAGACACGCTTGTTTCTTACTTCTACTTGAGAAAGTCACTCAAATTTTATCCACCCCAATTGGAGAAACAACATAAGGAAGGTGGTATATTTATGACGGACTCCGGAGCTTTCTCATTCATGGGTAAAAAAGTGGAGCATAAAATGACAACCGAAGAATACTGGCTTCCTTATTTGGAGGAATACGTAGCTTGGTTACATGATAATAAAAAGTTTATATTTGTTGCTGCCAACCTTGATTTGGATATGATTGTGGGTAGGGAAGTTGTTGACCGATGGAATGAGAAATATTTCAAACCGCTTGAAAAGGATATAAACGTAGTATATGTGGTACACCAAGATGCCCAAGGTGACAAGACCGGTCTGTTACGTCTTAAAGAGTATTGCCAACTACATAATTATGTAGGGTGTAACCAGACCATGAAAGATAATGCTGCCGAAATATACCGTATCACAAATGCCTATGGAACAAAGGTACATGGTTTCGCATGGACCGAAATGAACTTGTTACAAAGGTTTCCTTTCTTTTCCGTGGATTCTGTAACATGGTTGGGGGGTACTCGTTTCGGTACTACTTATAATTACGATGGGAAAAATTTTAGCACCATTGACTATAAACATAAGTATAGGAGAAAGGCTAACCGAATCAAATATGAGGATGCCGGATTAAGTATGGATGATATCCGTGATGAAAAACGTATTCCCATAAATAACATGAATCTGCTTGGGTGGTTGGGATTCCGCAGAGAATTTCTTAAAATCGCCCATTGCAAATTAAAGAATAAACCTGTTTTGTATTACGATAAAACAAGAAGATAATATGGCAACTGACACAATTGAAAAAAGAACTGAGGCTGTACGTGGTACAGAAGATGCCGACTTGTTGAAAAGACACCTATGTCCTTTCTTTGAGAAAGGGGGATATCCCGACTGCATGACGTGCAGAAAAACAGAGGATAATCTTCTTGACTGCCGGGAGTATTATCTTAAACGGATAAAAACTCTTCCTATGGATATATGGTGTGAGGAGTTTGACAAATTTATTGTCAATACCCGTGACAAGGTATCTGTTGACGAGATTATAGGTGTGGGAATGAACTGTAATTCTTGTTACATCTATGATAAATGCCCCATGTACAGAAAGGATTTTGCCTGTGGTATAGATTGGGGTGACAAGAAACCTACTACACCTGCCGATATGATGGATTTCCTTATTGATATCCAGTATGAGAGGGTAAGAAGAGGTTCCGTTATTGAAAAGGTTGACGGTGGTGTTGCCGATGCAGGACTTTCCGGAGAAATTGACCGACTTAATGACTTGATGGCTGCAAAAGCCGAATTGGGTAGGGAACGCATATCGGTAAATATCGAGGCTAAAGGTGCTGCTGGTGGTGCTGCCACTTCTGCCGGCGGTGGTATTCTATCCAAGATATTCGGTGGTGCTCCCAAGGAGATAGAACAACCGCCTACCATTTCCATTCCGGCAAAACCATCCTCACGGGAAGATATAGTTGATGTGGAGGAAATAGTGGAGGAAAAGAAAGCCGAAAAAGTTTCACGTAAACGAAAAAAATAATGAGAAAACCGAAACGCAGATTACATTCTACGAAATATCATAAGAAACCTAGACAGTTATGGAGAACAAACGTACCCAAGAACTCTTCCACTACTTAGTGGGAAGTTCTATTGAATTTAGAGTTCCCAAAGGTTATGAAAAACCTTTGAAATCCTTAACCGGCACTAAAACCAAAATTTCGGAAAACACACGTCTTGCCGAACTTGCCGGAGGTGTTATATGTGTTTCCCTGCTTGGGGAAATGGCTAACTATTACCGACACCAGACTTATTACCCTATGATAAGGGGAAGTATTGTACTGGGAAGATACTATGAACGCATAAATGACTATCTGGATACTCCTACCGAAGAGCGTGCCGAAAGGCTTATAGACCTCTTGCGCCATGAGAAACCGAAATTCCGAGATACCATTATAAATGCCATAGGATACTTTTGCGGTATCTATAAAAGTAAGAGAGATATGTTTTCATCTTACCTTAATCGTTCCGAGAAATTATTTATTCTATCATTCTAATTATACTTAATATGAAAATAACTAGTATTTATCCCGGCTATATGGGAGAGGTAAACCGATTTGGAATCGGTATGCCATGTACTTTTGTACGTTTGTCCGGATGCAATCTGAGATGCTACAAGTCAACCAAAGGGTTTTTTTGTGATACTCCGGAAGCACTGAATCCGGATAGTGGTGTTGACATGGGTTTGGACAAAATCCTAGACAAGTGTTATGCTTTTGGGCATAATGTAATCTGCCTTACTGGGGGTGAACCGCTACTTAAGACAAAAGAAACACAGATGTTACTTGACATCCTTATTCGTGCAGGATTCTTTATCGTAGTGGAAACTAATGGTTCTGTTTCTTTGAGCGATTATGTTTCTCTGAGAAAAAAACTAAGTGCTAATGACAGTACACCTGTAAGCCATATCTCTTTTGTGGTTGACTACAAACTGAGTAGTACAGGGGAAACCGAAAATATGCGCCCCGAAAACTGGATGCTTATGGATGAACACGATTACCTTAAATTTGTCATAGACGATAACTCCGATTATGAACAAATGAAATATTGGATAACCACACATCCCAAATTTAAGGGTAACATAGCTGCCGGACTTATGTGGGGTTCCACTCTTACTTATGCTCTGCTTATGGAAAAACTACAGGAAGATAACCTGTCTAGTTTTGTGGTGTTGAACATGCAGGCTCATAAGATGGGATGCCTGTATGATAGGGAACGAAAAAAATTAGCTTCATTATATATCCCAAAAGACTTGTAGTTAACAATATTATTTGTATCTTTGAAGCGGAACAGAATTTCGTAGTTGACGTTTCAGAATGTGTAATTTTAAAAGTTTAACGAAATGGCTAAAATTGAAAACTTAACAATCCTCAATCCGGCAGATAAGACACATTTGTATGCTGTTGCGATTGGTAAGGGTGCTCCGGCTGATGCTGATGATAGATTGGTTACGGACACTCATGTATTCAAAGTAGGTTCACAGTACACTGACTTGACAGGTAAGAAACTCTACATTCGTGTAGATACCAAAAAGGCTGTTGCTGACTGGGCTGAAATTGGTGCTGACGCTTAGAACTTTTTTGTTTGCTTGTACGATAGATTCATTTGTAAACTTAATTGGTTTTTTGGAAGAGGAGCTTGAGAAAGTTCCTCTTTTTTTGTGTCCATTCAGATAAATCTGTTATATTTGCATCGGTCAAAGCAAAATCATATATAGCCTATGGATATCCTGCGTAGATTAGTTCGGTTGTATGCTCCGTTTGTCTGTACTATAACAGCCTATATTCACGGATACAAATTCTTGAATGGTTCATTGACGGACAGCTTCGTATATAATTGTTCAATCAATGCAGGATTTTCTGTGATAATGGTTCTCTATGTTATGGCTACTGCTAAGCGTATGTGTATTTGGTATAAGATGAACTTGGGATGCCTGCTAGGAATATGTGCTTGTTCTTTCATTTATAAATACACACCTATAAGCGAGGTTGTGTACTTCTATGCCGTAACGCTTTTGTCCGGCATAGGAATAATTTTCTTTCTCCTTACTCTTATCACTTACAGACTTTTCAAATCCGTATAGGTACAAACATTAATCAGTACAAGGATTACTTCAAGTCCATATTGTTTTATATTGGACAACGAGAACGGTTTGTGGTTCAGATGTGCAATGTACAGAAGTATAATCTCCGTATTCTTATGCAAGCCGAATCTCTCCCTAATATTCCTCAAATGATTATCAACAGTGTGGCGTGAGATACATAACCTGTCGGCAATTTCTTTCTCAGACAAGCCACTGGCTAATAATTTCACTACTCTTAATTCAGCTTCGCTAAAATATGACGTATTTACGTCATTGACAGGCTTCTTCATATACATTACTTTTGGGGTGTTATTACAAAGGTAACAAATTAGTTAAGAAAAAGTAAAGGGCTAGTAACTTATTCCTTTCCCAAGAGCGAATGTTTAGCGAACTTTGGACCAATTCCTAATGAGAGGAAGATTTCTAAAAATTATCATTAAAAACTTACTATTATGACAGCGGAAGAATTAATGACCATCGCTAACATGGGTAAAGGAACTGACATGAGTTCTTATGAACATTTTATGATGGCTGAGAAATCAGCTAGACGTCCGTCAGGTGTTGGTATTGCAGGTTTGGCAATTGGTAGTACCGCCCTTCTTGCAGCCGTAGGCGCATGGATTTTCGGTGGTGTTTACGCCAACTCACAGAGCAAGGGCAACCAACGTGCTATTGACATTTTGGCTACTACTGCTTTGGCAGAACGTGCTGAGAGAGTTAATCACCAGAATAACCAAACTCCGAACAATCTGGATATTATCCGTATCATCACTAATGCACAAAGTGGAGCTGGTGCAGGCGCAGGTGCTAACGCAAGTGCTTTGGCTCAAGCAGAAGCTTTGGCTTTGTTATTGAACGGTGGTTCCGGAAGAAACGGACAGGTTAATCCTCAACCCGTAGCATTGTACCAACCGGCTATGCCGTGTTGCTGCAACACTGGATGTGGATGCAATCAGTAAAAAATTCGGGAGTTCTCTAAATAGGGGAACTCCCTTTAACCCGTTTAAAAATGATTTGGAGTAATAATAAAGTGAAGTTGGAAATGCTTAAAGGATTAAGAACAAGTAGTAAGATGTCACTAAAGATGTCCTGTCTGGCTATTGCAAACGGCGACTTGAAAAAGGCTACAGAGATGTATGATTTCTTTGCGAAGGATATGCAGTTGCCAGATACCGACCCAGTGATGCCTACGACTTTCCAACAAATAAAAGAAACTGCTGGAACTATTCTCGGATGGTTCAACGAACATCAGGATGATGTTACAAGAACATTCAACTTTATACAATCCATAAGGAAAGGTGGACCGATTATAAATACCCCGACCACACCTCCGGCGGATATACCTCCATTACCTACTGAATAAAATTTAGAATATTATGCAAGCATTTGAAATGAAATTGTTTATCTACGCTGAAACGGAACAGGAAGTAGAAGAGTGCAGAAAAGCGGTGCACGCATTTATTGAGGAAAATCGTAAGGAAGGACGTGCAGTTACCGCAGGCAAACTTACCACCGCATTAGGACGATGGAAGTCCAATATGTTTGTAAAGGCAGGAATTATTAATTTCTTAAACAGTTAAAGTTATGGCTAAAGAAGGTTGTGATAAAAATTGCGCTACCTGTGATATAGGTAATAGAGCGTATTGCGCAGTACAGTTAGGTCTGAAAAATCAGGAGCTACTTATGAATATGCAGACTATTATTTCAGGGTTGATTCAGGTTTTGACCCCTATCCTAACACCGGGTAGCGCCCCTATACAGTCACCGAATTTGGGCGGTGACGTACCTGCCGAGGAAAAACCCAAGGCGGAAGAAGCCCCAAATAAAAAATAAACCTAATTGAATAAGGATTATGATTAACGTAACACCTATTGCAATTTCGGCTAACTCCCAGCAATATGCGGTGAGTATAACCGAGAACCTTTGCCAATGCTATTGTCTGAACGCAACGGTTCAACCACAGGCTGAGGTAAAATATTCCGTAGCCAGCCAACAAGTTCTTAACGGAATGACGTATCTTACTATTTTGGCTAAAGGTAGTATTACCTACATGCCACGAGGTAACAACCCTAGATGCTGCTGCCGGCCTCTTACAAGAATGTTCACTGAGAGCTTCGATGTTATTTTTGCAACTGCCGAAACAGCCGCACCTACTCTTACAGTAGGAGAAACTCTTGAATCGGCCGCTAATGTGAAATGTAACGGAAACGTACATGGGTATAACTTGCTTACACCTGTGACTATTGCATTTGCTACCGCAGCAGAAGCCGCTTCTGTAGCCGTAGCTAAGAAATAAGAATGATTGACTTAATCTACATAATGCTAATAGCTGTCCTATTTAACCATTTGGGGCTTGCAGAAATCATAACCTTTCATAGTAAAAAGAACGTGATTCTGAATTGTTCTAAGTGTCTTACCTTTTGGACAACACTGGGATACTCCTTGTTCATTATCGAACAGGGGGTTATTCCCAGCCTCTTTTACTCATTCACTCTGGCGTATTTGGCATTATGGGTTGAGCTTCTTCTTAATGTTTTTAATTACTATTACACCAAAAGTTATGGGAAAATATATCAAGCCGAGGACGATAAAACAAGCTCCTCCGAAAGTGATAAACTGCCCTAATTGCGGAAAATAAAAACTAGGACGATTATGACTAAAGATGAATTGATGGACAAATTCTGTTCCGTCTATAATGAGGCTACTACAGCAAATGATGCCGAGGATATCAAAATATCCTTGCTTGCATTTAAAAAGGCTTTCACTGTTCTTGCTGATGTAAATCCGAGAATGGCTAAAGAAGTTCTTGAATGCTATGAGGGTACTCTCAAATACTATAACTTCCTTACTGAGAATGAAGCCGAGGAAATTGTTGCTGCATTCCAGAATCAGGATGGTAGTAAGGGACCCAAATGGCGTGACCCCGATGAACTGTTTGAAAAGGTTGAGGAACACGATGGTAAGATTGAATGCGAACCTTACTATAATAAGTGGGCTTTGTATGTCGCAATGAACAAAGCCGCTTCCGACCAGAACAGTGTCATACTGAAATGGATTGGCGATGATAAGGATAAATACCTTGTCGCTTGCTATGACCTTGCTTTGACTGACTTGAAGGACAAAGACCGTCCCTACTGGATTAGAAAATATTTCCATGTAGAAAGTAAATTCTAAAAATTTATTCTAAACGGGTGTTAGGGTGGTTACTGTGAAGTAGCTGCCCTATTTTATGGCGTTTTGCAAGCTACATTATTTTTTGTATATTCACTCGTAACTAAAAACAAAATGCCATGATAAGTTTAGGAATTATGACTGTCACGCAGCTAAGTTTAAATTTTACCGAAGCACTTGAAGACTTTCCTGTCATAGTGCGCAGAAGAATATGTGATGAAATAGGAATCATTGAAAAACAATTCGCAAAAGAGAAACTGTGTGGAGAGTTACAGATGAAAACCGATAATTTTATATCCCCCGACCAGGCAATCAAGTTTCTTACTAAAGCTGCCGGATGTGAATACACTTATGAGGACGGTTTATCTTTCAAGGATTTCACTTCCTGTGAAGTTATATTCTACGATATTGATAAAATTCCTCTGGGTTGTTCGTTTAGTATTCAGGAAACTATTCCGATGAAGAATACCGAGGATGCCTATGTTTTAATCTGTAAACTTATTCCGTATGCTTAGGGAAGGAATGATTGTTACCGTCCACCATGATTGTGGAGTTGTTACGGGTCCGTACCGTATCATAGAAGTACAGGGTGACAACCATACGGAACCGTCTTTTTCCGATGCTGTCGAATTGGGTTCTGATGCTCCGGAATCCAAGCCCCATTATCATTTGCTATGCAGAAAAGTTGGTGAGAAGTACGGTTTCTACCGTCTTATAGGTTATGACGATACACTGCAAGATGTATGGGGTGGTAGCCATTTGGTTATTGAAAATGAAATATCTATTAATTTTATAACACTATTACTACAATGAATGTCGAAGAAATAGCAACTTGGATTCTCTATGATTCCTCTCATTATGTGGTGGGTTATGTAGGTGATACTCCCAGACGTTCCGGAGTTTACGCCAATATGCAATATATTCCACTTATAAAGGTCAATGATACGTATTATTACGTGAAATATGTGGATGGAAATGCAGTAGTGGACTACAATAATCCATACGAGTATGAGTAGGGATGAAATTGGGCAACAGCTTGTAAGTCAGTTTACCCGTTTACGAACATACGCAAAATTTCTATGCAAAGACCCCGATTTAGCCGAGGAATTGTTCCAAGACACTTGCTTGAAAATACTGGAGAACTATGATAAATATGAGGACGGTACATTTTTCGGGGCTTGGTCTGCCACGGTAATGAGAAATATCTTCATTAATGATGTAAGGTGGAATAGTCGTTACCATTTCGAGGACCTTACTCCTGTATCTGCCCGTATAGATAATAGTGGCGACCATCTTGTGCATGAGGAAATTCTTGAAACGGTGAGAAAACTCCCACCTTATCTACACGAGCCTATTACCATGTATATAGATGGTTTTTCCTACCAAGAGATATCCGACCAGTTGGCTATTCCTATGGGTACTGTAAAGAGCCGGATATTCTCTGCACGAAAAATATTGGCTTCTGAACTAGGTGAATACGTATAATCTTTATATATTTGTGAAATATAAATATTTTAGTCTATGGGTGCAGGAGTTGATAACAGAGGGCGAATAATGCAATGTATGAGTATTGATGTCGCCAACAGCGTTTCTGATTCAGTAGTTCAGACTACTGATTCTATAGTAAGAGTATATGCCGAAACTGATGTACGGCTTTGGTCGTTGGAAAAATCTGATTCTGAGGCTAAGGGTGCAGGAGTTGCGATACCTGCCGGCATGGTTGAGTATTTTGGAGCATTCCAAGGTACTTTTATCAAGGTGGAAGGTACTGCCGAAATTACTAACATAAGAACTGTGTGATGGAAATACGTAATAAAGAATCCTTGTTCATCATACAGGACGGTAAGGAATATGTAGTACGACAGGGAACTGTCGGAGTTGAACGAAAGAGAATCGTTTTCTTTTATGATACTACAAGAACTGCTGCTGTGGGGTACTCACGGGATTTCTGTCTTGACAGTCCGGATTTATTCTCTGTCAGTCGGAATCTTACTGATAAGGATGTTTCCTTGAGAGATGTGAAAAAAGTTGTGGAGAAACATCATAACGGACTTTCTCCCGATGTTTATGCAAACTTGTTGAACGAATTAGAAACTCTTTAATATGCTGGATAGAGGTAAAACTGACTACGAACTCGGAATCAAGGTACATAAGGAACTTATCACTAATGGGGTTGAAACCCCTTTGGAAATAAGTGAAGCCCTTACTTCCGATGATAAGAAAAAAGTTATTTCGGAATCTGTCAATAATATAATGACTGTATTAGGTCTGGATATGGATGATGATTCACTTTCAGACACTCCGAAAAGAATCGCCCGTATGTATGTGGATGAAATATTTTGGGGACTTGATTACCATAATTTTCCCAAGATAACCACTATACAGAATAAGATGCGGTACAGTAGTATGCTTCTTGAACGGCATATAAAAGTTCATTCCACCTGTGAGCATCATTTCATTCCCATTATGGGTGAGGCTTTTATCGCTTATATTCCGAACAATACCGTTATCGGGCTTTCCAAAATTAACCGTATTGTAGAATTTTTCTGTCGTAGACCACAAGTTCAGGAAAGACTTTGCGAACAAATTTATTATGCTTTGAGTTATATACTTGATACGGATAACGTAGCCGTTCTCATAAAAGCGGAGCACACTTGTGTGAAGTTGAGAGGAATCGAGGATATAAATTCTGATACTGTTACCTGTCGTTTGGGAGGAGATTTCTATGAGGGAGAACTGAAACAGGAATTTTACCAAATGATAGCGATTGGATAATTATTAGGTTTAGGTTAATGATTGAAGTAGAACTTCTGACGTTGTTACTCCCCAGCAATCCGGCCGGGGAGTTTTATTTTTCATATAGTGATGAAGGTACACTCGGTACTCATTCCGTTACTATTAAAGGTGTTAGGGAAGGTTCTGATTGGTTTCTGTCTATACGTAGTGAAATTCCGGGCAAATTGTTATGGGGAGTGAACAGACACAAATTTTCAGGAAATTCCTATAATGCACTGGTCGAAGGTATAAATCTAGTTATACTTGATTTGGTTCGGGCTGGTTTACCGGAATATCATGTACTATTTATCAAGGGTTGCAAGCGTTTTGTAAAGTCGAAATAATTTTGTACATTTAAGTAAACCAATTATTACAAACTATGTCACATTCATTAATTGACTTTGTACGTCCTGTAGAAAGAGGTTTGAGAGGAAATTCTATGTGGCTTCCTGCTGGTGAAAAATCACTTCCTGCCGGAGTAGCTATCTGTGCACTTAGAAAAAATACCCTTTTCTTTTTTGAAGTGGCCGAATCTGTACAGGTAAGAAACTCTCCGAATACAACTCCTGTATTTATTGAGCCAGGAACATTGTTTTCTCCGAAATTTGATGTCACAAAATATGGGTACACCAAATTCTTACTCTCCGAATGCCGGCTTCTTACGGCAATTGAATATGGACAATATAGAAAATTACCTTTAGTATGATTAAGGAACTAAATCGCATAACAACTACAAATCCCACTGTTTTTGGCGTGGGTGCTTTTTATGATATTACTCGGAGCTTTATAGTGCATTCGGGTGAGTACATATTATCTCAAACAGGCTCAAACAAGTTTATGTTTGAACTGGCGGATTCTGTTGACTTGTCCAAGGATGGGACAAAAATGATGTTCCCTGTTTCTGGAAGCGTGGTAGCGATGCCGGATGAAGCAGACCCTCTTGAACTTATTGACGTTCCCAGTTTTCCTGTAAACTCATGCAGGTATCCTACTAAGGAGGAACTGGAAATATATAAAAATGCTCCTACGATATGATTACGGAATTGCTTATAGGAATAATAGCCCTTTTGGTAGTGACTGATTTGTTTATTATAATATTTTTCTGTAAATATGTAAGGTTGAAAAACCAAAAGGAGAATGAATACTATACAGACTATCTGCACAATAATTTAGTGCTGAGAGTTTTCAAGGCTGAGTTTGAATTTCAGGCGGTATCTTCCCTAAGAGTAACAAAGATACTTGATAGGGGAAACCTTAATATGTATTATTTATGGGTATTATTTGAAAAATGAATATAAACGAAATTGCAAAGCGTGCTTACAAGCGTGCACTCGAACGGGGCAAGATTACCGAGGTGTCTAGTCCTACTGCACAATATGCAGAATGTGCAGAAAGTCTTAAGGATGAATTTTGTGAACTCCTTGGAGCTTCCGAAGATACTTCTTCCGAACATCTTTCGGAATACTCCGAAGTTCAGGAAGAAATTACTGATATACTTATTGTCTGCCTTACTGAATTGTATCGTAGAAATGACAACGTGGAAAGAATAATAATGCGTAAAATAGATTATAATGACAAAAGGATTGATTGAAAAACCATCAGACGCTTCATCAAAGTTGGTGCAAAAGGCACTGTCTGACCAGCGTTCTGTAATTGAAACGTATTTGTTTGAATACTGTGAGAAAAATAACATACCGGAATCCGAACTGAAAGGACGGTTGGGTATCGTGCTTTGTGTTGAAGAGCATTATATAGGGGTTGTGAACTGTACTGAACCGGATAAAATACTTGTAGGGGCAAAAATCGAAAGCACCCTTGGAGGATTCCATGTGTCCGTATTCGGTTCCGAAAACCTTGAGAAAGATTATCCTAAAACTCACTTTACTATAAAATACTTTACTGTATGATGGAAAGAGCTTTGACCGCAAATTATGTTACTGACTGGGCTGTTCTGGAAGAAGATTCAGTACAGTATGACAAGGAAACAATTCCTTATGTATATAAGGCTATATTGCATATACAATCAGAAAAGGGTTCCAAATATGAACCATCTGCCGGCGAAATAAACAGAGTGGTATCTTATATGAGAGCGTCACAATGAAAGGTTATTGCACAATTAATTCGGACGCTTCTGTTAATATTATCACTGGAGAAGCCGGTTATGCACTCTGGATTAATTGTGATTTAGTCACTGTAAAAATATGGGCGCCATTCAAGAATCCTACTTGGGATTCCAATATTGCCGAGATATGGTCTGTAATGAACGGGATACACTGGGTGATAAAAAACAAAATCCCCGTTGAGATTCTTGTTATCAATGTAGATAACAAATGTTGCAGGGACATAGTAAACAGGAAAAACCATATATACAAGAATGAGGCGATTGAAAAATTGCGCATTGAAATGCAGACTATTCTTGATAGGAACTTTCCATCTTACTATGCTAAAAACATACGGGGGCACATGGATATAAAACATCCGAGGTATGTTGTTAACAGGTGGTGTGATGAATATGCCCGTAAGGCTAGAATACTGAAAATCTGTGGGAAATCCGTCAATAATAAGGCTCCTTAGATTGGTTTATTTGAATTAATATTGTATATTTGCTCCATGTTTAAACAGTAAATATTATGGCCAATATCAATAGAGAAACCGTAGAACGTATGAGAGCACTTCTTGCATCATGGACAGTGTTCTACCAGCAAGCCCATGTATTCCACTGGAATATTGTCGGACCGAGTTTTAATGAGCTGCATAAATTGTTAGAAGAGTTGTATCTTGAAGCCGTGTCAAATTCTGATAGTGTTGCGGAACGAATCAGACAGTTAGGGTATCCTATTCACCTTACATTGCCCGAAGCCGCTTCACTTTCAGAAGTTGAAGGCTTTCAAGATGCCACTGAACCACGTGCCATGATTGAGGCTACTCTGATAAGCCTTATACAACTTACAAACTTGCAGAACGAAATTTATTCCTCTGCAAATGAACAGAATGATTATGTCACTGCGGATTTAATGACACAGCTAAGTAAATGGAATGAGTTGAAAAGCTGGTTCCTTACCGCATGGACTCAAGATAAAATATAGATAGTCTTTTAGTCGGTGTTTATAAGTAGCTTTATTTACATTTGCCTTCCCAAAGCGTTGGGAAATTAGTTTATTTAGTTTATACAGGAAAAGGAGTTGCTTGTGAAAGTGGCTCCTTTTATTTAACTTAAAACTTACCATTATGCACTTAGAATCAACTTGTATAGATATGTCGGCAGAGAAAATCCAAGCCATATTGGAACGTAGTAAACCCATAAACTATAAATGGCTCATATCTAAAATACGAAAGCATCTTCCCGAATTATATTCGGATTTATGTTTGGATTTCTATAATCCATATAAAAATCAGTGCCGGGTAACTAAAGAATACTATATTCTTGTACATTCGGCAATAGAGTTCTTTATTAGAAAACTTTAATAACAGTGGTATATGTCCAAAGTAAAAGTAGGAAAACTCAACCGTGGCGACTTGTTTAAATACAAAGGTGAGATATATGAGGTAATGTATATGACAGGTTGGAGTGTTTGTTGCAGGTATGTGAATGATAAGTGCAATTACGGTACTTGGTTGGATTATTATCTTTATTGTGATTTTAGTATTCATACAATTGTTGAAATATGAAAAAATTACGTGCAATATGGCAGCTTATTAAAATTTGAATGGATTAAATAGCCTTGGACGGGCTTTGTAAAATCCATATTGATATGAAAAAGTATATTGGAACAAAATTAGTTCAAGCCACACCAGCAATTCGCAAGGGTGGAAAAATTTATCTACCTACTGATGCTATTCCAAGAACAATGGAACCAGTAGAAGAAGGTTATAAGGTGGTGTATGAAGACGGTTATGAAAGCTGGTCCCCTAAAGATGTCTTTGAGAAGGCTTATCACGTGGCTGATACCCCTCTTGACCGTATGTATATCGAATATAATGAGTTGATGGACAAACATAATAAGTTAGTCCTGTTTCTTGGTCGAAAAGATGCTGTTGAAATAGCTGGTGAAGATCAGGTTGCTTTAATGGAAAGGCAAAAAATACAGATGCACGACTACCTTCTCACATTGAAAGAGCGCATTGACTTAATGAAGAAATAAATATTGGCTATACGGTGGTTGAATGTCTGCCGTATAGTTCAAATCGGAACAAAAAAGGAATAAATTATGCAATACATATTAACAGAACAAGAATATAGAGCTTTAACCCCCATTAGTGAGGTAGATAAACTCAAAGAAGACATACATCTTCTGAATGATAAAATTATGGAGCTTAGTGAACATCCATGTGGAAGTAATGCAGATTATAGAAGTATAACCTTTTATTGCGATGATTGCCCGATTGGTGCATTTGGCACTGGAACTTGCACAAAGAGTCAACAGTATTCTAAATAACTCCTAATTAAATTATGAAACATACAGTAGAAGAAGCGGCTCATTCTTTCGCTGAAAGTAGAAGCAGTGGTAGTTTATTCCCTGCATATTATCAAGGGTTCATTGCTGGTGCAGAATGGCAGTCAAAGCAGCCCCCTTGGATAAGTGTGAAGGAACGGTTGCCGGAGGAAGGAAAGCCTTTATTAATAAGACTTAAAGATGGTGTTATTAGGCTTGCATGTTATGATATAGAAGAAGATAGCAATATATACTTCTGGAATGACAATTACGCCTATGAAACATTCCGACCTTGGGATGTTACTCATTGGAGAGAAATCACGTCTTTCGATGAGATACTCGAAGCCAACAGGGATGTACTTGAACGGATTAAAGAGAAAGGAGATTAGATATGAAAACAGAAGAAGTAAAATTAAAGAGATACTTTCCAAGTGAAGGTATGGCGTTAAAAATAAACATCTGGATGTATGATTATAGCGAGCACAAATTTGTTGACAGCGTTTCATACACAAAAGAACAAGGGGTTATAATTGATGAAAATAGGTTGATATCAATAAAAGAAGTACCTATGGAAGAGTATAATGATTGGATTAATAATACGCCCGGACTTGCAGTTTCGGCATTTAGTTTTTGAAATTATGAGAGGAAAATTGAAAACATCGTTTCTCGTGTCAGAAGATATGGCTCTTGTAGAAGGAGCGGAAGTGGAAATCGTAGATATTCGCTATGGGTGTGAAACCTATTATATGTGCAATATACCATCAGGAATCCGTATTCCTATTGAGGCTCATAAAATAGAAATAACTGATTATACACCTTTTGCAGATTGGAATTCTTTGAGAAGGGAATACGCATGTAGGGCAATGCAGGGTATTTTGAGAGTTTACTGTACTGTGAATGACCCTGAAAGATATGCACTTGTAGCTAAAGACGCTGTAAAATACGCAGACGCGTTAATAGATGAACTAAGAAAATAGCCTTTCTACATATTCATTTAGGGAGTTTGCCGAGTTTTATATAAGCTCCTTAGTCTTGTGGTAGGACACAAGACAAAAACCCAGTATCCTACTACTGGGTTTATACTATATATATATATAAATAAATTCCTAAAATTAATAGATATGAGTTATATAGATAATACGAGAAGAAATTTTAGTTCTTCGTTTGAGCTAACAGTATGCCTGACTAAAGAAGAGTGTAAGATATTGCTTCCGTTCTTTCAGAAAATACACAAGGAACTACAAGCCAAATATGAAAAGTACAAAGACCTACAAGAAGGAGGAGAAGCAACCGAAAGACAGCAAAACCTTTTGTTCAAGTACGAAAGTGAAGCAGAAAAAATAGATAGTATTTTATCATCTATCAAGGATATTTTAAAATAAAGGGGTAAAAACCTTACTCAACCACAAATTTGTATTTTAAATCCCTATATAAATTCGCCCGTTTTGTGCGTGAAAATAAAAATTTCCGCATAAACGGGTTTTTATTTTGTCTGTCAGGTAATTAAGTAGCGGTAATAAGGAGTAATTATATTAGGGTAGATTATCTAACCAAGCAAATAAGGGGGTAAAACTGCGGTTTTATATGTAACTACATGGGAGAAAATGCGCGGAATCTCCGGAAACCCATTCGCGGGTTAATGTTTTAATATGAATAATACTATAATATAAATAGTAAAAGTATATAATTACATACTAATATACTATGATAAGATTGTTCAACCACAGCTCTATAAAACTTTGTTCAACCACGGGTATATCTAAGCGGGAAAGGTAAAAGACAGGTTTTTGTTGTATAATTAGCGGCAGCAGGGTAGAAAATTGGTGTAATTTGGCTAATTAGCGTGTTATTTTAGCTAGTTACGCTTATATTATAGAGTAAGATTGTCCATGTTTTACCGGAATTTCCTAGGAAACTACTTATTTTATACAGGAATATTGTCCATATAGGTGTTTTTATTACTCCAGCATAGGGAAAAACGAGGCTTACTTTGATATAGGTAACTAGATTAATTTAATTACGGGCGTTTTTATTTGGTTATTTTAGATTCTAATTAGCCAATTGGATAACCAGTCACGCAGATAATTTTTTGCGGATAATTTTTAATTGGCTACTATATATTATACAGAATAACTTTCCGGCGTTTTTGTTTTTCTAATTATATAGACTAATTTTTCCGGCGGTTATTTTTCAGAAAAGAACAGTTACTTTTATCACAGATAGAACATAGATAGGGTTGTTACTTTGAAAGCAATGTGTGTGGCAGATATTTGGATGGAAATAACCAGAGGGATGTGTGGCATTTCACCTATGGTAGCTCGAATAGACAGCCCCCACCCTTAAATGACTTCGGGCACAGGAAATGGGTCGGGTGGTTGACGTAGGTTAGACAGTGGATTTTAGAACCTGTGTTTTTTACTTTGATAGAAATAAAAGTAACTGCATGGTGTGTGCATGGTGTGGAGTGGTGTGAAAATTGTGGGTTTGTGTGGCATTTGCATATTTGAAAATAAATACTTCGTGTGTGAACGGGTACGTGTGCGGCGTTTTGACGGGTGTGAAATATTTCGTATATTCATTTTGATAAAAAGAACTAAACCGATACGTGTTCCCAAAAACGGTAAACAGGTGAAGGATGCCATGAGCGTTCTGGCAATATATGATATATAATATAAATATTAAATTGAAAAATGTTATAATCATTATTGTCCGGATGGGGGGAACGGTAGAGGAAAAAACCAATTAAATTTTTAACTCATGTCTAGAAATTATACGTATAGCTATTACGACCCGTTTGAATATCCCGATGAAATTGATGCGATGGGTTCGGTGGGAGAAGTATATGCCAGGTCCGTAGCGGACGCATTCCTTGAGGCTCTTGACATTGTTCCTGTCGAGTGTTGGGAAACGTTACAAGTAGAGGGAATCACCCTGTATTCCATACTGGGTAGTGATGAATCTTTTTTTAAGCCCAGGTTCAGACAAAAAATCTTTAGTCTATTTCTACTTAGACAATTGCATCTTGTTTCGGATAAATGCTATAAAGTGATAAGAAATCTATGAGTACCTATACAGCAACCTGTAATCAGTGTACAGTATGATGGTTAACAAATTTTAATATAGTTACTTTGAAAAAAGTATCTTATTATTTTGTTATCTTGAAAAAAATAACTACTTTTGTATATCGAAATAATAAACATAGTAGTCACCACTAAAAGACAATAGAAAATGGAAAAGAAATTTAATGCAAGATTAGGACGTATGGTAACTTACAACTCTTATCCTTATAAGAAATTTGTAATTGAGAAAATTAATTCCGATGGAACACTTAATATGGCAATAGGTGATTGGAAAGTGTTGAATGTTACAGTTGATAAAGTTTGCAGATAAGCACTGTTTTAAATGAACCAATAGATTACAATTATGAAAACGAAAGCACTGACAGTGGACGACTTGATATTTGAAATCCATAAGGCAAGCCCTACAAATTCCGTTCACACACTCCGGACACTGAATGAGGAAACACTTCTGAAAATCTACCAGTGGGCATGTACGCCCGACCATTCGGTAAAGATTGTCCGTGACGAGAGAATGTACGACAATAAGGGGAATGTGGTTCCCGATGAAATCGAGGACGAGGAACCGGATGTTCTTGAACCGTATGACATGGAATATCTGAAAGCCAAGTCCGAGAGCGGTTTCAAGCTGTCACGTACCGAGGAACATTTCATGGTGTGTGTCAGGAAGCTGGAAGACGAGTTGAAACGTCAGAAGGTAAAGTTCGAGTGGTATGGCAGATGGCAGTGCTTCCGTATATACAAGTATGTTTCCGATTCGGAATTTCCTACGTACCGTTATGTAGGGTATGATGTTGACAACAAAGATTTCTTCTATGGTACGGAGGACGAGGATATCGAATACGGACGTGATGTGAAAGCCGTGGTGGAGGCTGCATATAAATGGCAGACTTCGGAATTGGTACTGAAACAGAAAAAAGTGAAAACCGATAAAAAGACAAGAAAATGAAAAAGAACATTCATTGCACGATAGGCGGTGTGGAACTGCTTCGTGAAGAGGTTGAGATGATGTACTCCCAGAAACTATACATCGTGGCGTACACGGGAGTATATCAGATATTGTTCAGTCAGGCACAGGACCGCTATCACGGTCAGAGGGTTTATTCCGAAAGAGGTCTGTCACGTAAGGGAAGGTTCTACACAATGACAGCCCCTCAGGTGAATGAACTTATAGGAAAGGATTTGTTGGACGAAAACGTTTATTGATTATGGATGCTTCATTGTATGCAGTATTGTTCGGGGCGGTGGGCGAAGCCCCCACTCCGTATCCTTTGCACAAAATCCAGCAGGTGGCTGATGATTTCGAGAGTATCTTCGGGGTGA
>SKEG01000123.1_pt1 | contig 93507 bp, 119 predicted proteins | sample 4826631 | NCBI WGS metagenome assembly SKEG01 (sample SAMN11008815, study PRJNA524170) | human gut metagenome | biome: Human fecal sample; material: Feces; isolation source: fecal sample from pouch patient p26, p34, p50 | host: Homo sapiens | place: Israel: Tel-Aviv | collected 2016-11-02
CTCATCCAACAGGTGCCAGAATCGCGCGAATTCGCCACGATTCCAGGTCTTGCCTTTCGATTCCAGATGTTGACGGTAGCCTTCCGAGATGTACATGCCATCCGCACCTTGCCATTGGTAGCTCTCGATATGATGCTTGGCAAAATACGCCATCGCCGCATCGACCGCTTCAGGAGGGGCGAGATGCTGGAACAGCAGCCTGTCTCCGACATTCGCCTGAGCACCCGCCACGGAAACCACGCCATCGAAACCGAGGTCGAGGATGCTGCGTTCGATTTTCGGCACGGAACGCCCGGTGCAGATGAAGAGCTTGTGGCCGTTGGCCTGGGCTTGTTTGCAAGCGATTCTGGCAGATTCGGGTACGACGTGGTTTTCGTCGGCTAGGGTGCCGTCGATATCGATGAATACGAGTTTGCTGTTGGTCATGTTGCTTTCCATATTCCCCAATTTTCTCCCCCTCCCAGTCAGCTTCGCCGACAGCCCCCCTCATCAGAGGGGGCTAATAAAGGGACCCAGCCAGCTTACGCTGACAACCCCCTCCAGAGGCTAAGGGAAAAGGTCGCCGAAAAGAGTCCAATGACGGCCGTCACACGGCGTAGGCGGCCCAGCGACCGTGGGTGTGCTGGACTTCGATGGGCATACCGAAGAGATTGGAGAGACGCTCGTCGGTCAGACCGTCTTCCAGTGAACCGGTATAGACGATGGTGCCCGCACCGGGATTGCCCATTACATCGAGGCCCGCTTCAGTGGCATCCTCGGCGGGAATCGGCTTGCGACCCATAATGGCGATGTGATCGAAGCCTGCCGGAATCTCCTCCAGGCGGTGAGTAACCAAGACCACGGCGCGATCAGAACTTTCCTCGCCGATACGGCTCAGTGTGCGCATCACCTGCTCGCGGCCGCCCAGGTCAAGGCCGGTGGTCGGCTCATCCATGATGAGCAGCTCGGGATCTCCCATCAGCGCACGGGCGATCAATACGCGGGTGCGTTCGCCTTCGGACAGTCGCCACATCTCCTTGCCTTCCAGATAGGAGACGCGAAAATCACGCAGCAGCTGGCGGGCGCGGGCATATTCCTCGTCCGTATAAGTATCACGCCAGCGCCCAGTCACGGCGGACAGGCCGGTGACCACGGCGTCCAGCGGGTCCTCGAACTCAGGGAACTGCCGGCCCAGGTCGGCAGAGGCGAGACCGATGCGGGTGCGCAGCTTGAACACGTCGTATTTGCCGAGCTGGTGGCCGAGAATGAACACGCGGCCTTCCGAGGGGAAGGTGCGGGTGGCCAGCATGCCGACTGCGGTGGATTTGCCGATGCCGTTCGGTCCGAACAGCACCCAACGCTCCCCCGCGTTGATGGTGAGGTTCACGTCGGTGATAATGACGCGACGGTTGCGCCGGAATTCGACGTTGTCGAGTTGGAGGACGGTGTTTGTCATGAGTGAAATACTAACTATGATTCGCGGTCTGAGAACTCCCCTCAGTCACCTGCGCCGGACTGAGGGGGCACTCGTTGCAGCGCTACTTACTTCTTCTGCTCGTCGAGCACGGACTGGTAGACTTCCACGGTCTTGTCGGCGATGGTCTCCCAGCTGAACACGTCGCGGGCGCGTTCGTAGCCGGCCTGACCCATCTTCTTGGCGAGTTCGGGGTCAGCCATGATCTTGTCGATGGCGGCGGCCATGTCGTGCACAAACTTGTCCGGATCGGTGGGGGTGCCGGTGCCGTCGTGCAGCTGGTCGATCGGGACCAGATAGCCGGTTTCGCCGTCGACCACGACTTCCGGAATGCCGCCAGTGGCGGATGCGACGACCGGCAGACCGCAGGCCATGGCCTCAAGGTTCACGATGCCCAGCGGCTCGTAGATGCTCGGGCAGATGAAGGCATCACAGCCGTGTTCCAAAGCATTCAGCTCAGGCTTCGGCAGCATTTCTTCAATCCAGACGATGTTGCCGCGTTCCTCATCCAGCTTGGCGAACGCGATCTTGACCTCTTCGGCGATTTCCGGGGTGTCAGGAGCACCGGCGCACAGCACCACCTGAATGTCCTTGGAAATCAGGTGCAGTGCCTTGAGCAGGTATGGCAGGCCCTTCTGGCGGGTGATACGGCCCACGAACAGCAGGGTGGGCTTCGAACGGTCGATGTGGTAACGCTCGAACACCTTCCAACCCGGATCGTCTGGTGCCGGGGTAGCGAAGTCGGCCATGGTGATGCCGTTGTACACCACAACCACCTTGTTCGGATCGAGGTTCGGGTAAGCAGTCAGAATATCCTTGCGCATGCCACCGGAAACGGCGATCACACGATCGGCATGCTCGTAAGCATCCTTCTCAGCCCAGGAGCTCAGATTGTAGCCGCCGCCGAGCTGCTCACGCTTCCACGGGCGGAACGGCTCCAGAGAGTGCGCGGTAATAACCAATGGAGTGCCGTGCAGCATCTTGGCCATGTAGCCCGCCAAGCAGGCATACCAGGTGTGCGCGTGGATGATGTCGGCGTCCACATCATTGGCGATCTGCAAATCAACGCCGAAGGTCTTCAATGCGGGGTTGGCATCAGCCAGCTCAGAAGGCGTGTCATAGCCGACGACCTTCAAGCTGCCCTTAGCATCGGCAGCATTCGGGATAGCAGGAATGTCCGCCTCGGTGCGCTTGCCATCAAACGCACGAACGGTCACGTCGATGCGCTCGGCAAGCACCTTGGACAGTTCCTCGGCGTGTACACCGGCCCCACCATAGACATGCGGCGGGTATTCGCGGGTTAGAATATCAACTTTCATCGGACTGCCTCTCCTTCGTGCGTCAGAAAGAAACTCAAGTACTTCTTACTTTAGGGCACCGCATACAAGAAAACGCACAACTTCCGTCGTGCGTTTTGCTTTTCAAGCCGGATTCACCGGGCAAAAGATCAGACTGCCGTGCCGTTCTGATCCAAATTCGGATTGTGCTTGGAATCGCCAGCCGTAAAGAACAGGCTCAGCACACCCACAATGAACACCGCGGAAACGGTGATGATCAGCCACATCGGATGGCTTGGCAGCCACATAACCACGAAGAACGCGATAATCGCGATGGCGATCAGCGTCCAGCTGCCCACACGGAACCACTGACGCAGCGAATGCGGTGCCTTGAACATCTTCGGATTCGTGTAGTTCGGGTTAGTGGTCAGCAGGGTTTCGGTGTCCGCGATCGTACCGCCGCTGGGCTTCCATTCGGTGCCGTCGGTGCCGTCCTGCAGACGCTGGGACTTCTGCTGCAGCTGGTATTCGTCAATCATTCCCGAGCGACCGCGGCCTTGGGTCTGGTCGTACTGCGACGGCACTCCCCTGCGGCCTGCTTTGGCTTGGGCACGGCGTTCTGCACGATTCGGCATTCCACTACTCCTGTTTCGACGGTGACACTGTTGGCTATATTACTCGCTTATCGGCGGCAATTTGCCACCAGTCCATCGGAACCCACTGTGTGTCATTGTATTTTCAGTCAGTGATGCGGGCAGTCGGTGATGCGATAGGTTTGCGTATGGAAGTCGCAAGTGACCGCAGTGCCGTCCGCGAATACCGAACGCTGCACCAGCGGATCATCATCCACGAACTCGTGACGAACCAGTTCCTGCATGCCGACCCGCTCATGGAATGCAGCGACCGTATGGCAGCGTTCGATGTCGTTTTCCGTGCGAGCGCGCTGTTCGTCGTCCATGTCGCCGTCAACGCCGATGTATGCGGCATCGCGAATCAGGTATGGAGCTCCGCCGTTGAGCAGGGCGTACAGCATGTAATCGTCGCCGTCCACCACACGCTCCATCATCCACGGCTCGATAACGCAATCATGGTAGACGAGGTTATACAGCGGCACCGGCACACCTTGGCGCGGCTCGTTGGGTGAGCGCATCTGGAAGTCGTATGGCGCGTAATGGCAGAATATCAGGCTTGGCACTGCCCAGTCCGATACCTCTTCGGACGAGGAGAGGATGCCGTGCGAGAGCAGATATTCGAAGCATTCGGCGCGGCGGTCAAAGCATTCGCGGCGGGTCATGCGGTGTTCGGGGTTCGAGCATTCGTCGCCTTCGTTGCAGGTGAAGACATCCAAGTATGCACAGTCGAGTTTGATGCCGTGTGCGGCGATTTCGGCGAAATTGCGGCGCACGTAGTCCGGTGCGAGCTCGGCGCACAGGTAGGTCTGGTGGCCGCCCGCCCAGCGTGCGTGTTCGGGCATCGTACCGTCTGCCAGCCGAATCGCATTGTTGGCATCAAAGGTTTGCGCGGTGAAGTAGTAATCGCGGTACTGGTCATGCGTGCCGAAAATATCGCCTTGCTCATGGCAGGCGTCGACCAGCGACTTCATGCCTTCCCAGCCGCCTGCCTCCTGACAGGCCGGCAGATAGTCGGGGTGTGCGTTGTCGTATCCGGGCTGTGCCCAACCATCCAAGTGCATGTACAGTCGGCCTGCACCCATGCTGTGCAATGTTCGCATTTGCTTTTCGCGCTGTGCGAAGGTGACCAGCGACTCGTTTTTCTCGGGGTGGTCCTTATCGTAGTAGTACGAGTCGGGCTGTACTTTGGTTTTGATGCCGATGTGCACCCATGAACGACCAATCAGGTCACGTACGGAAGGATTGCGCGCCGCCTTTTCGGCGAGCGTGCGCAGGCGACCTCGTTCGTTGACGTACAAACGATAGGCCTTGCACACCGCCGTGTGATCGGCGTGGTCGAGGAACTGGTAGCGTACCACGCGGCGATAATTCATTGTGCCGAGGCTTGGCTCAAACCAAGTATTGATATGGGTGTACGGGCCATTGCTGGGATGGTCGATGCCGTAACCGGCATTCCATGGAGTTTCGCAGATGGCGATATACCCGTGTCCGTCTGCGCGGAGCTGCGCGAACCACGGCATGTAACCGCCAGCCGTTTCGAAGCGGCCGTCGAAGGCGATATCTTTGGTGCTCACGGCGGTAGGCCATGTGTTGGGGATCATCACACCTTGCTCATGGGTGATGAGTGTCGTGTCATGGTCGTCGGCGCAATCGAAGTCCATGGCTGCGGGCCACGTCACATTGGTGATGTTCAGGCCTTGCTCATTGAGCGGAATCCATTCGAAGAGCACATCGCCTGAGGCACGCTCCACCCATACATAGGTTTCAAAGGAGTATGCGCTGTGCCCAAAGCCGGTGAAGATGCTGCGAATGCCGGTTCCCGTGCCGGTTTCACGCTGCTCATGGGTGATGGAAGCGGCATCCGCGAACGCGAAGGTGCCTTGCGCGCATTGCAGGGTCGGCTTGAAATCAGCGCAGGCATTCCATTCGGCACCGTCGCGCGTAAAAGCGAACTGCATTGTTCGTTCATCGAATCGCACGGTAGTGCCGGATACGGTGAATTCCATAGTTAATGTGCTCCTGTATGTTCTCGATTGCTCCCGCTTACGGGAGCTCGCTCATATAACAAGATTAGGGGTGGTCTGCTGTTTGAGACCACCCCCAGTCGGCTTTGCCGACAGCCCCCGCCAGCAGGGGGCTAGCGCTGTCTGTTTATTACTTACTGCTTACTGCTTCTTGGTCAGTGCGGTGAACACTGGGCCGCCGCCGTAGTCGAATGCGACGCCGGAGACTGCGGAGGTGCTGGCTGCGGTGGCATTCTGGTTCCACAACGGGATAGCCGGAAGGTCCTGCAGCAGAATCTCCTCACCTTGCTGATAATACTTGTCGGCTTCCTCGGTGGACGGGGCGGAAAGAGCCTTGTCCATCATGGCATCGAACTCGGGGTTCTTGTAGTTGCCGCTGTTGCCGCCCTTGCCGTCGGCCGAACTGGAATCGTACAGCTGTACCAGATAGTTGTCCGCGGATGGATAATCAGGGCCCCAACCGCTACGGTATGCGGAGGTCATCTTGCCTGAATCCACATTGGACAGGAATTCGTCGGAAGTGGACATCGGGATGCTCTTGGCATCGATATCCAGCGTGTTCTTGATGTAGTTGCAGATTGCCTCAACCCAGTTCTTCGCAGTGCCATCAGCATTGTATGCAATGCCGAACTCACCGCTCCACGGGGAGATGGCGTTGGCCTTGGCCCACAGTTCCTTGGCCTTGGACGGGTTGTACTTCAGTACTTCATTTCCCTTGAGTTCCTTGGAGTAGGCGCTGATTGGGGCTGCAAGGAAGTCGACGGCGGGCGTGGCGGTGCCGTGGAAGATCTTCTCGGCGACGGTCTTGCGGTCGATGGACATGGAAATGGCCTGACGACGCAGGTTGCCTTCCTCGTTCTGGCCGAAGTGTTCCAGCCATTCAGGAATGGTGAAGGTGAGCGTATTGCCACCGGGCTCGTTGTATGCCTTCAGCGACTTGTCGGATTGGAAGGAGGTAAGTGCGGTGTCAGGAATCGTGTTCGTGAAGTCCAGGTTGCCACCGCGTAGGTCGGCGTATGCCGAATCAGGCGAGGTATAGATCTTGAAGTTCAGGCCATCGTTCTTGGCGACACGATTGCCCTTGTAGTCAGGGTTCTTCACCATTTCGATGCTGTGGTTGTGCTGCCAGGACACGAACTTGTATGGGCCGTTGCTCACTGGGTGCTGACCGAACTTCTTCGGGTCCTTGAACGCGGATTCGGGCAACGGCATGTAGGCGTGGCTGCCGGCCTTGACCGGGAATGCCGAGTCGGGCTGGCTGAGCTTGACATCGATGGTGTTGTCGTCAACGACGGTCAGGCCGCTCAGCGTGGCCTTGGGGTCCACGTCCGGCTTTTGCAGATCATCATAGCCTTCGATTGTGCTGAAGAAGCTGGCGCTGGCCTGCTTGTTGGCACTGTTGGCGGTGTAATTCCATGCGTTTACGAAGGAGTGCGCGGTCACCGGAGTGCCGTCGGTGAACTTCCATCCGCTCTTGAGCTTGATGACGTAATGCGTGGCGTTGTCGCTGGAGGTGATGCTGTCTGCTACCTCGTTGTGGATGCCGCCCTTCGCATCGTAGGTCACCAGACCTGCGAACAGCTGGTCTACAACCTTGCCGCCACCGGCCTCAGTGGTGTTGCCGGGGAATAGTGGGTGTGCCGGCTCACTGCCGTACACGGAAATGATATTGGAATCTGAAGCATTGCTGGAATTGGAGGTACCGGTCGATCCGCAGCCGCTGAGCAGCATGACGATTGCCGCACCGGCCGCGACCAGTGAAGTGACATGACGTGTGTTCATGAATCTCTCCCAAATATTCTGGCGTCATCTTTTTGGCGACGAAAGACACCATAGGAGCTTCATATTAACTATATATGCAATATTCTCGAAATATAGACATTACAAGTATTTTTGGAATAATTAATCAGTTTCTACATCCTCGGGGACGCGGCTACGGAGAATTTGCGAGGACGTTACACGAATGGTGACGGTACTCACAACGACGGCTAACGACATTTTCAGAACCAAGTCACTGAAATTGGCTACATCCGAACAAGTAGGACCACCTTTGTAAGGAGAAATCGCAAACACTGTCCATTCGTATGAGTTGCAATGAAGCGCAAAAGGTTCATGCAATGTAATCTATTAAGTATCAACATATTTCTTGAAGACTTCTCCAACGACAACGTTGTCGTCCACGTTCGGTTCGAACTGACGATATTCGTGACCACAATCAGCCGACGCTTTCTCCCCCTGAAAGGGATTATCATGAGAACCGCCAAAAAAATGTTCGCTTCGCTTATGGTGGTACTTCTCTCTATATCTATTGCTCCGCAAGCCTTCTCCATAGAAAAAATGGCAACACAGAGTTGCGTGCATGTCCAGAGGTCGGACAGACCTCGGTAAGCGCCACTATTGTTAATAACAATTACCATATCGGCGTAGGACAAATCTTCCGATCAGGTCCGGGCGGTACAATCACTGCCTCAACCACAGCCACCTACACAGTGGGAGTCACATCCAACGTATCTGCCAGTATTACGACTGGGCAGATTGTTAAGGCTTCAATCTCCGCCGGATTTTCCAACTCAACATCTTCTTCCAGATCGACCTCCTACAAGTATTCGCGGAGTATATCTCCTGGTCGTTATGGGAACATGCAGTATGGCAACTACGGTGCCCAGGTAAACGTAAAAAAGCCACCATTGTCGCTCCATGCAATGTCCAAGTGCTCGCTTCTGGAAGCGCAATCGTGCCCAGTGCGAACGTATGGGGTTACCGATATTGGGAAAGCTAGGCCATTATGAACACTCGACTGGCAACAAAAACAAAGGCCGCAATCATCGCTGCCGCGATCAGCCTATTGGCTCTTACCATCGGCATCATATGGATGATGACTCCACATGGCAGTAGCAATGATTCTGCGGCTTCGAAGCAACCTGCTAAGGCACCCGTTTCCGAGCATGTTCTCGACAAACGCTCCGTGACAAAACTCGATAACGCCGTACAGGATGCCGTAGAGCTCAATCGCGAATCGTTCCGCGCGTCGTTCAACGCACGTCCCAGCTATCAGACTGATGAGACCGGTAAACGAAAAACCATGGCCATTCTTGATACTGACAGTTCGCCATGGGATGCCGGCACCTACCAGCTCACGGTGTACTGCATGGGCAGCGGGACGCTCAACGCGTCATTCTCCATCGGAGAACAGTACGAGGATTGCACCGTCTCCTGTACGGACGACATTGCGCAAGAAACACTGACCATACGAACGGAAGGTGCCTCTGAGGGTCAGGTCAGCATCGTGCCATCCGAAGATTCAGTAAGCGAAATCGCCTACTGGATTAATCATCCCAACAACTAGCACAGATTCTTAATCTGTACCGATTGGTGAAGATTCCACATCCCTGAAATCTCGTCAATAGAAAGATTCCTTCGGAGAGGACTCACCCAGCAAGAAGAGTAGGTATATCATGTGGACGGTGCACATAGCCGCCCACATGATATACGGATATTGCAGTGTTTGGTATGAGCGCCTTCCAACTCTCCTATACCACCGAGCAACTCTTCGCCGCCGGTATGCTGGCACTCATACGCAAGGAAGCACCGACACAAGAGTACGTGCACATCATTGGCGGGGCTCTTGGCAACAAACATCTGATGCAATGGCGGGAACACTCGTTGTCGTTTGAGCGCATGATGCTTACCGACACCGAATTGTCAGTGCTGGGCACTACCGAGTTGAAACGCAATCTTGCCGGATGGTGCTTAGAGGGCATTATCGACTCAGCTTCCGGCTTATGCCAGAAAGTCGAAGGGGGAGCCGCTGCTAAATAGAAAACGGCCCCTCAGATGAGGGGCCATGAGGACTATCTAGTGTTGTATGTAAGTTTCCTCGTGAAAGGGAACCACAACGGAGAGATTCAGCGAGGCAGCATCATCGGACGCTGGCTGGCCTTGATCGGGGCCGGCAGCTCGCTCTTTTCCTTGGAGAGGTACTCGTCCACGGCTGCGGCGCAGGAGCGGCCTTCGGCGATGGCCCAGACCACGAGGCTCTGGCCACGGCCGGCATCGCCGCACACGAACACGCCGTCCTGGGAGGTGGCGAACTTGTCATTGCGGGCGATGTTGCCGCGCTTGTCGAGTTCGACGGGCAGCTGGTCGAGGATGGTCTCGGTGTCCGGGTGCAGGAAGCCCACGGAGATGAGGACCAGATCGGCCGGCAGCACGCGCTCGGTACCGGGCTGGCGGGTGAAGGGGCCGTTCTCGCCGGGAGCCACGGAGACGACCTTCAGGCCGGTGACGTGACCGCGTTCATCGGCCACGAAGCCTTCGGCGGTGGTCGAGTTGTCGATGGTGACCTTGGCCTTCTCCTCTTCGGTGCCTTCGAAGTTCACCGAGTCGGTCGAGTAAATGTACTCGCCACCCTCTTCCATGGAGGAAGTCTTCTGGTAGGTGCGGGCGAAGGTCGGCCACGGGCTGTTGTCCGGGCGTGAAGACGGCTCTTTCGGCATGATCTGCAGCACGGTGACATCCTTCGCACCCTGACGGATGGAGGTACCAAGGCAGTCGGAACCAGTGTCGCCACCGCCGATGACCACCACGTGCTTGTCCTTGGCGGTGATGTCGTGCACCGGCTTGACGCCGAAGATACGGCGCGTGGCGTCGGGCAGGAAGTCGAGGGCGAAGTGGATGCCGTCAAGCTCGCGGCCCGGAATCTTCATATCGCGCGGCACGCGGGAGCCGATGGCCACCACGACGGCGTCGTAACGGTCACGCAGGTCATCCCACGTGATGTCCTTGCCGATTTCCACGTTGGTGCGGAAGCGGGTGCCTTCGGCCTCCATCTGCTTGACACGGCGGTCGATCAGACCCTTTTCAAGCTTGAAGTTCGGGATGCCGTAACGCATCAGACCACCGATGGCGTCGTCCTTCTCGTAGACGACGACGGTGTGGCCGGCGCGGGTGAGCTGCTGAGCAGCGGCAAGGCCTGCAGGGCCAGAGCCGACGACGGCGACCGTCTGGTCGGTCAGACGCTGCGGCGGCAGCGGCTTGACGTAGTCCAAATCCCATGCCTGGTCAATGATGGTCTGCTCGTCAAGCCTGATCATGGTCGGCGGCTGGTGGATGCCGAGCACGCAGGCCTGCTCGCACAGAGCCGGGCAGATACGACCGGTGACTTCAGGGAAGTTGTTGGTCATGGACAGACGGTTGTACGCGTCCTCCCACTTGCCCTGACGGACCAGATCGTTCCACTCAGGAATCAGGTTGCCCAGCGGACATCCGGTCATACAGAACGGGGTGCCGCAATCCATGCAGCGGGCCGCCTGCGCTTGGGTCCACGGTTGCAGGCCGGTTTCGGCGTGAACGTCGAACCAGTCCTTGATACGTTCCTCAACGGGGCGTTCAGCCAGCTCTCGGCGGGTACGGACCTTCAGAAATCCTCTCGGGTCGCCCATGTCAGCGCGCTCCTTCCATAACCTGCTCGTACACCTTTTCCCAGGCGCCGGGCGCATTGAAATCTACATTGTTGGCCTTGGCCTCTTCCATGGCCTTCGTCATGGCCACGAACTGCTTCGGCACCACGTGAGTGAACCGCTTGACGGTCTCGTTCCAGTCCTCCAGCAAAGCCGCAGCGAACTGAGAACCGGTCTCTTCGGCATGCTGCTTGACCAGTGCGTACACCAGCTTGGAGGTTTCGGCATCAAGCGACTTGAAGAGCAGTGCACCGGACTTGATGGCACCCGGGTTGACCTTCTTCATATCGAGGTCAAGCACATAAGTGTTACCGCCGGAGAAGCCTGCACCGAAGTTGCGTCCGGTGGGGCCGAGCACCACAACAGTGCCGCCGGTCATGTACTCGCAGCCGTGGTCGCCCACGCCTTCGACCACGAACGTGGCACCGCCGTTACGAACGCCGAAACGTTCGCCGGCGCGACCGGCTACGAACATCTGGCCGGAAGTGGCGCCGAAACCGGTGACATTGCCGGCGATGACGTTGCTGTGCTTGTCGAAGGTGACGGTGTCTTCCGGGCGCACGATCATGCGACCGCCGGACAGGCCCTTGCCGGCGTAGTCGTTGACTTCACCGTAGATGCGCATGGTCTCGCCGCGCGGGATGAACGCACCGATGGACTGGCCTCCGGAACCGTGCAGGGTCATGTCGATGGTGTCGTCCGGCAGACCTTCCTCGCCGTAACGGCGGGTGATCTCATAGCCGACCATGGTGCCGACCGTACGGTTGACGTTGCGAATCGGCATTTCGATGCGCACGGGTTCCTTGTGTTCGAGGGCCGGCTGGGCAAGTCCGATGAGCTTGTTGTCCAGCGCCTTCTCCAGCTCGTGGTTCTGCTCGATGGTCTGGTGCAGGATCGTGCCGGGTACCGGGCCGGCCTGCTTGAGCACGTTGGTCAGGTCGATGCCGCCGGACTTCCAGCGCTTGATGGCCTCGTCCTGATCCAAACACTCAACGTGGCCGATGGCCTCCTCAAGAGTCCTGAAGCCGAGCTGGGCGAGGATCTCGCGCACCTCCTCAGCGATGAACATGAAGAAGTTGACCACGTACTCGGGCTTGCCCTTAAAGCGGGCGCGCAGCTCAGGATCCTGAGTGGCAATGCCCTGCGGGCAGGTGTTCTTCTGGCAGGCGCGCATCATGACGCAGCCTTCCACGATCAGGGCCGCAGTAGCGAAGCCGAATTCCTCGGCACCAAGCAGGGCGGCGATGACCACGTCACGACCGGTCTTGAGCTCGCCGTCGCACTGTACGACGATGCGGGAGCGCAGGCCGTTCAGGATCAGCGTCTGCTGGGTTTCGGACAGGCCGATCTCCCACGGGGTGCCGGCGTGCTTGATGGCGTTGAGCGGGGCTGCACCCGTACCGCCGTCATAGCCGGAGATAAGCACCACGTCGGCATGGCACTTGGCCACACCTGCGGCGATGGTGCCGACGCCGAACTCGGAAACGAGCTTGACGTGGATACGTGCCTTCGGGTTGGCCATCTTCGCATCGTTGATCAGCTGCTTCAGATCCTCGATGGAGTAGATGTCGTGGTGCGGCGGCGGGGAGATAAGCTCCACGCCCGGGGTGGCGTGACGGACCTTGGCGATCCACGGCGGGACCTTGGCACCGGGCAAATGGCCACCCTCACCAGGCTTGGCCCCCTGGGCGAGCTTGATCTGCAGGTCGGTGGCGTGCACGAGGTAATCGGAGGTCACGCCGAAGCGGGCGGACGCGATCTGCTTGATGCGGCTGTAGCGCTGCGGATCGTTGATACGGTCGTCGGATTCGCCGCCCTCACCGGAGTTGGAGCGTGCGCCAATCGAGTTCATGGCGATGGCGAGCGTCTCGTGTGCTTCCTGCGAGATGGAGCCGTAGCTCATGGCACCGGTGGAGAAGCGCTTGACGATCTCGGAGGCCGGCTCGACTTCGGCGATGTCGATGGGCTTGCGGTTGGTGTTGAACTTCATCAGGCCACGCAGGGTCATGAGTCGGTTCGACGTGTCGTTGATGTGGTGCGAATACTTCTTGAACATCTGGTAGTCGCCACGCTGGGTGGACTGCTGAAGCAGGAAGATGGCCTCGGGATCGTTGAGGTGGTCCTCGCCGGTGCGACGCCACTTGTAGTCGCCGCCGGTGCGCAGGTTGCGGTGCGGGGACGCGCTCCACTGGTTCGGGTAGGCCACGCGGTGGCGGATGGCCACTTCTTCGGCGATTTCTTCAAGGCTCACGCCGCCCACACGGGAGGTGGTGCCGGTGAAGTATTCGTCGATGACTTCTTGGCTCAGGCCCACAGCCTCGAACAGCTGCGCGCCACGGTAGCTCATGATGGTGGAGACGCCCATCTTGGACATGATCTTGAGCACGCCGGTGGAGAGGGCCTTGGTGAGGTTCTTCACGGCGGTGTCCGCGTCGACCTTGAGGTAGCCGTTGCGGGCCAGATCTTCCACGGATTCGAATGCCAGGTACGGGTTCACGCAGGCGGCACCGTAAGCGATCAGCAGCGCGACATGGTGAATCTCGCGCACGTCACCGGCCTCGACGGCCACGGAGATCTGCGTACGGGTGTGGCGGCGCAGCAGGTGGTGCTGCACGGCGGAAGTCAGCAGCAGGGACGGGATCGGACCCCAGGTGTGGTTGGATTCACGGTCGGAGAGCACGATGAAGTTCTTGCCGTTGGCGATGGCCTCGTCGATTTCGGCGAAGATCTCGGCAAGGCGCTCTTCGAGGGCCTTGCCGCCGCCGGCGACCTGGTAGAGGCCCTTGACCACGTACGGGCGGTAGTAGCCGCCGAGGATACGGGCCTTGTCGAGACGCTTGAGCTGGGCCATCTCATCAGAGTTGACCACGGGCAGCGGGATGAGGATCTTCTTGGCGTGCAGCTCGGAATCGGCCAGCAGGTTCGGCTCGGGGCCGATGGCGGATTCGAGCGAGGTGACGATCTCCTCACGCTCCCAATCCAGCGGCGGGTTGGTGACCTGTGCGAACTTCTGGGTGAAGTAATCGAACAGCATGCGGCTGCGGCTGGAAAGCGCAGGCATAGGCGCATCGTTACCCATGGAACCGAGCGGTTCCTTGCCGGTGTTGGCCATCGGAGCGAGCAGGAGCTTCAGATCCTCTTCGGTGTAGCCGAAGGCGCGCTGACGGCGCTGGACGGACTGGCCGGAGTGGCTGACGTGCTCGCGGCGGGGCAGGTCACTCATTTCAACGGAGTTGCCTTCCACCCACTTGCGGTACGGGTGCTGGGCAGCGAGGCTCTTCTTGACCTCTTCATCGGGAATGATGCGGCCTTCGGCGGTGTCGACCAGGAACATCTCGCCGGGCTCGAGACGGCCCTTGGACACGATGTGCTCCTGCGCGATCTCCGGCAGAACGCCGGCCTCGGAGGCCAGAACGATGTAGCCGTCATCGGTGAGCTGCCAGCGGCCGGGACGGAAGCCGTTGCGGTCGAGCAGGGCGCCGACCTGGGTGCCGTCGGTGAAGACGATGTCGGCCGGGCCATCCCACGGCTCGATAAGCGTGTTGTTGTACTCGTAGAAGGCGCGCACGTCCGGATCGAGATCCGGGTTCTTCTCCCAAGCCGGCGGCAGCATCATGCAGATGGCGTGCGGCAGGGAGCGGCCGGCGAGGTGCAGCAGTTCGAGGCACTCGTCGAAGGTGCCGGAATCGGAGTAGCCCGGGGTGGTGATCGGCAGCAGCGGCTCGAATTCACCGAGCAGTTCGCTGCTCAGGCGGCCTTCACGGGCGGAGAGCCAGTTGCGGTTGCCCTGGATGGTGTTGATCTCGCCATTGTGGGCCAGCAGACGGAACGGCTGGGCCAGCGGCCAGCTCGGGAAGGTGTTGGTGGAGAAGCGGGAGTGGACGATGGCGATGGTGGCCTTCATGCGCTCGTCGTTCAGATCCTCGAAGAAGTGGGTGAGCTGCATGGTGGTGAGCATGCCCTTGTACGTGATGGTACGGGCGGACAGGGATGCGAAGTAGACGCCCACCTCATGCTCGACGCGCTTGCGGATGCGGAAGGTCTTGCGATCCAAGTCCACGCCGGCCAGAGCACCGTCCGGAGAGGCGACCACGAGAGTCTTGAATCCTGGCATGGCGGCAAGGGCCTGCAGGCCAAGGCCGTCCGGGTTGGTGGGCACCACGCGCCATGCGAGGACTTCGAGTCCCTCCTCGCGCACGATCTTGGCAATGGCCTGTTCCTGCTGACCGGAGGTTTCGATGTCGCGGTCAAGGAAGGCGATGCCTGCCGCATAGTGACCGGCTTCCGGCAGTTCGGCGGGCACGGTGGCACGCATGAACTCATCCGGCATGCTCATCAGAATGCCGGCGCCGTCACCTGTGTTCTCCTCGGCACCCACGGCACCACGGTGATCAAGGTTGACCAGCACCTCAATGGCGTCGGTGACGATCTTGCGCTCAGGACGCTTGTTCAAAGTGGTGACCATACCCACACCACAGGCGTCATGCTCGTTGGCGGGATCATACATACCGTCCGGAGCGTGGACCGTGAGATCGAGCGGGGCTTTGAATGTCACCGAAATCACCTCAATTGGTTGTGGGCACGTAAGAAAATCATGCCTCTTCGTTCATTGCTGTTGACACAGTACCGTCGCTCCATGTCATTTACGTTTCATGTGTCCATATACCGAGTCGCCATAAAAGTCAATAGTGATTCTCAAGCAATTTTTTTATGGCCAGTTATGGGAGTATTTCGAACTTTTTCGCTCGAAATGTCTATTTGACCACACGAAAATACGATACGGAAACGTCCGTATCGTGAAATGCTGCGTTGGGTGATGTTACGGATTGGCGGCTGTGGACCACCCTCAGTCATGCTTCGCATGACAGCTCCCGCCAGCGGGAGCATGAGAACTGTGCATGTCTGACACCATAGCGATCGGCGCGCTCCGCGAACTCACCGAACATGGCATCCACGTGCCCGACGACGTACGGCTCATGGGATTCGACGGTATCCCCTTCTCCGCCTGCACCAACCCACCCATCAGCACTGTGGCGATGGACGTCCCCGCAATGGCTCGTACGGTTATCGATCGCATGGTGACGCTGAACGAGTCGAACCTACGGCATGAACGGCCCGATGACATCACCCATGACCATATCCAGTTCCAGGTGATGCCACGCACGTCGACTCTGGCCGCCTGATACCGGCCGGCACCCTTATGAGTGCCGGCCTTCATCCTTGAAAATATGAAGGCTATGCCACGTACAGCGCGGCGGGATACGTAAGATACGAAATCTCATCGAGCTGATCGACCGTCACATATCCGGCTGGCGCGTTGAGCACGTCCGGAATGCGGTTGACGATTGTGGCGCACGTATGTTCGACGGTCGCCGGCTTGACCACGTGGAACTCCACGTCCGGTTCACCCTCGATCTTCCAATCGCACATATCGCCATCATCCGGCCCGTACACCTTGCCGATACAGGCAGTTTCCAACGTGATGCCCTGATTAGTTTCGGTGGTTACCACGGCGGACATGCCGATGCATTTGCCGACCGGAATCATCTCGCCCATCGTTTCGGAATACACGTCGACATCGCTGAAATACGGCACACTGGCCTGGGTCTGCGATGCGATGGTAAGCCCAAGCTTCTGGGCCAGCGCTTCATTGGAATTCCATACATACGAGGGCACCACGGTTTCGGGATGCGCAAGCTCGGCCTCGAACTCCTCGGCGGTCAGACCGCAACCGTGCGCTTTGGCCAAAGCCAGGCCGTATTCCTCGACGTTGTAGCTCACCGCACCGGTGATCTTCTTGATGCTGTGGCATCCGGCGGCGACGGTGGAGACCATGTTCACCCAGTAGATGTCCTGCATGCCGGAGCCGACCATGGTGGCACCGGCTTCCTTGGCGATGATGTCGAGACGGTTCGTGGTGGCCGGATCGGTGGTCCACGGGTAGATGCATTCCTCGCAGGTGGTGATCACGCTGATGCCGCGGGCCAAGCACTGCTCGCACATGGTGGCGATTTCGTTCTCGAAGCTGAATAGCGTGACTACCGCGATATCCGCGTCGCACTCGTTGAGTACAGCCTCGGCATCGGCGCGAATCGGCACATTGATGGGGCCGATGCCTGCAAACACACCGGCATCCATGCCCACGACTTCCGGGTTCACGTCGATGGCACCGACGATTTGAATGCCTTTCTCGTGCATATAGCGAATCGTGTACTTCGCCATTTTGCCGCAGCCGTATTGAATGGCTTTGATTGGTTGCATACCGCATGCTCCTTTGCAACAGTGCATATTGGCCATTGGAGAAGTCTCGCCGTCGAGACCAAGCCAATAGCCTTTACTCTACCGACATCAGGCTGGGCATTCACTGATATCGGCGGCACTGGAGTGTCGGGGAGAGTCGGTGTAGCGGTACCACTACCGAACAGAAGGGCTGGGGCCATCACGAGGTCTCCCGCCGAATCACGGCATCTCGCTGATTTTCTGCCCGCCGGGCAGGGGCCCATGCCCATCGGCGTATGCGCCGCTGATCTGGCCGAATCCAACGACCCGAGAGAACGACGCGCAGGGGCTCGAAACCCTTACAGAACTCATCACGGCATACAACAAGGAAATGAGCAATGATTTCCCGCATTGCAATCCCCAGCGGCGCTCATCCGTGGAATATCGTATACATGGTGGCCGAGCGCATTACCAAATCATGACTGCTCACCGGCGGTCTCATGGTGCAGTTGCACGCCATCATGGGCGGTCTCGACGTGCGTCCCGCTACCGACGCGGATCTGCTTGGCGCGTTGATTCTTAAGAGCGCCGCATACCAAGCAGACCATGCCGGATATGGAGATAGACATCTGTACGATGCCGCAATGCCCGCATCCCTCATCAGCGACCCTGACGCCGAAACTCGGCGACTACATAGCCACACGGATCGCAGACGTATCAAGCTCCCGTACGACATGCTCACCGATGAATCACCTTACTGGAACAACCTTGACGAACAACATCGCAGAACAGGACTCGATGCCATAGAGACACTGGCCGATTGGTAGCCGCTCTACCGAACCCGGCTGTGGCGGATACCAGTCAGACCAATCCCGCCTACAACCTACTTCCGGTTACGTAGGGCGTGGAGCATGGCGACGAACACGATAACAATGACCACGGCCATGATCGCACAGATGAGTTTGCCGGGGATGCGTTCGTCGCGGGCCTATTGCATCGCGGCGTCTGCCGCTGAGATAGTGCCCGAGGTCTGGGGCTGAGTCTTCAGAGTTGCCGATTGTTCAAAAGTCATACTCTAACGATAATGCTGCGGAAAGCGGTTACCATAAAGCGTGCTCACAGTCGCCCGTCATGCGAACTTTTTGAAAACTGTTGATAAATAGCCATTTTCCGCAAAAGCCCTTGCAAAACACTATGATTTAGAACATCTATTAGTATGACGTAAACCATATTACAAACTACTTAAGGTAAGCGCTTACAGTTCGGCATGAGAGACTCCTCATCACGATATGGATGCGCTACAGTCACTATCGATTGATACGCACGTCCCCATCGACTACGCGATTTCGCCGTCGCCGTACGCGCGTTCGGAGGCTCGCAGACACGGCTTGCCTTGCACCACCTCGACCTGCGAGGGCGGCGCGTCATCGCCGGCGCGCTTGGCCTGGATCTGTTCGAACAGCATTCGGAAGGATCGCTCCCCCATGTCCAGGAAGTTCTGGGTGTAACTGGTCAGCGCCGGATTCCACATGGCACCGAAGTTGCGGTCGTCAAAGCCTACGACGCTCACGTCAGCAGGCACGCGGCGACCAACCTCCCTTAGACCCCGGATCACAGCGATGGCGGTCTCGTCGTTGCCGGCGAAAATCGCAGTCACATCACCACGACGGCCCAAGGTGCGCCCAGCCTTGACCGACTCCTCCAAATCATCGTCGGGCACGATGATTGGGTCAGGTGCCGTGACGCCGCGCTCCTTGAGCGCGTCACGCCACCCATTGGTGCGGGTGTTATCGGTCGGACCTTCCGGACGCCCCACATGGAACACGGTGCGATGGCCGAGATCCAGCAGATGCATGGTCATCCAACGGCCGCCATCCCTTTCGGCGTTGATGACCTGGTATTCGCCGTCGCCGAAGCTGCCACCCACCACGACCATCGGCATATCTTTGGGAATGTATTCCAGTGCGGCGATGCCGGCCCGGTCGTACTCGTAGACGATCACGCCCGCCGGCCTGATCGACAAACCCATGCGCACGCGAGCCTTGACGGAGTCCATGTCGGACTCGTCCAAAGAAACAATATTGAGCAGGAACCGACGTTTACGGGCGGCGGCCTCCACCCCATGGTTCGTTTCGGACGTGGAGAAGGCGGAAGGATTGGCCGCGAACACCACCACGGAGTCCATCTCCCGGTTCGACAGAGCGCGCGCCACAATGCTCGGCTCGTAGCCCAGCTCCTTGATGGCCTTGGCGATGCGTTCACGCTTGTCTTCGGTGACATTGACGGTGCCGTTGAGATACCGGGAGACGGTCGGTGCCGAGACTCCGGCCAGTTTGGCCACGTCCTTGATCACCGGCCGGGTGCGGCCCGCACTTCTCGCCATCCTTGTCTCCCCTGTTGTTGTCAGTTGTTGTTATTGCGTACGTCAAGGAGAACCGGCATCACCATGGCAGTCATCCAGTCACACCCATATCCGTTCAGCCGCGCTCCGACTTCGGTTCTCCTTTTTTCGCCGCGATTCATTGTAGTTCATGACGGGGAACCTATACCCAAATCGATAACTTCGTGAAAACCGTACGCTGAGTTGCGGTGAGTGTACGGTTTCCGCGAAATCATCCCTTATTTCGTGAAGAACGTACACTGAATCGTCGTCAACGTACGGTTTTCACGAAATGGGGCCTCATCTCGTGAAGAACGTACACTGAGTCATTCTGAGCGTACGGTTTTCACGAAATGGCAGCTGATTTCGTGAAGAACGTACGCTGAAGATGCCCCCGGTGTCACTGATGACTGTTTTCGGTATGGAAGGCGGCGCAGCAAGGTGTCCTAGGCTAATATCGCCTCCGACAAGACCGTCGGCAAAGCCGTCGACGTCGATTCAAGTTATCCACAGCAACAATTCGCGTGACATAGTATCCACATTTGCCGGTTGAGCTTGTGCAACGATCAAAATCACCCTTAGCGTCGAGATATGAAAGAACACAAGGAAGTTTCTGCACTGCTGCAGCAGGCGAAGCAGGAGCGTCGCTGCTGCTATGGCACCAGTGATGCGCAACGGCGCGCCCTGAAACGTCGCCTGCATGCCGGGGAGCTGGTGTCACCGTATAAGAACCTGTACGCCGACCGAACACTTTGGAACACCATGACCAGAGAGCAACAGTCATTGCAGGTCATACGTGCGTTGTCCGCAATCCACCCTCAGTGGGTATTTGCGGGGTTGAGTGCGGCGTGCGTATACGGACTGCAGCACAACTATTCCCTGCACGACGGCACAGTGCACATCGCCTCGAAGTCCGGCATCGGCGGCGGAGACGAGGCGCGTCTCAACCGCATCTATATCAATCGGATTCCGACGCGGAAGCATAACGGCATTCTCTTGACGACTCCGGCGCGAACGCTGCTCGACTGCGCGGCATTCCCATTCCCACAGGCGCTGCCCATATACGATTCGGCTCTGAGAAAGTCCCTGACGACCATCGAAGAGGTGCAGTCGCTGATGATTCAAAGCGTCTGCGACGAGGTCTCCGTGACCAAGCTGCTGAAGTACGCGGATCCCCTGAGCGAAAACGGCGGCGAATCATTGATGCGTGGCCAGATCACCGAATTGTCTTTCGGCATCCCCCTGCTGCAGGTGCAGTTCATGAATCCCGACAATCCCGCAATGTCATATCGCGTCGATTTCTGTTGGAAGCTCGCAGACGGCCGCATCATCGTGGCAGAATACGACGGCATGGCCAAATACGCCGACATCAGCAACAAGAATCGCGCAAGCCTCCAGGCGAAAATGGAGTACGACCGCAGACGTGATCGGCATCTCCGGGAACAGGGCGTCACCGAAATCGTCCATGTGTTCTATGAGGATCTGCTACGCCCCATCAATCTTGAGACCAAGCTGCTCAAGGCCGGTGTGCCCAAAATCCGGTGAAGATAGGCCCCATTTCGTGAAAACCGTACGCTTACGACGACTCAGCGTACGTTCTTCACGAGATGAGACCCCATTTCGTGAAAACCGTACGCTTACGACGACTCAGCGTACGATTTCCGCGACATGAGGCCATACCTCGTGAAAACCGTACGCTCAGAACAAGGCCGTCAGAAGGTCGACTAGACAACCTCTTAACTACCGAATGGTATCTAAAGAACGGCGATATTCCGCCAGAAACGCCGAGAGCGGAATAGTCCCCTTGCGTTTGTCATCGGACTGCGTTATTCTGAAACCGGTTTCAGAAAGAAGCCGATAAACAAAACTCAAAGCCCCAAGGTTTTGACCAACGAAAGGAAACATGATGTCTCTCAAGGATTCCATGATTCGCGGTCTGGCTGTGTACGGCCTGAGCTCCATGAGCCAGTGCGGTCGCGCCAACAGCAGCACGCTCGTCGACCTGATCAACAAAGCCAACAAGAACGCTCGCTGAGCCATCGGCTCCGGTCCGGCAATCCAATCAGATTAGCCACGGACCCCATAACAACAAAGCTTAAACAACAATCGCAAAGCCGCTCACGGCGATGCGCAAACGAAAGGTAATGATTATGTCTCTCAAGGATTCCATGATTCGCGGTCTCGCCCTCTCCGGTATGGATGCCATCGCCCGCGCCGGCTACGCCGACTCCAAGATGTTCGCCGACATCATCAACGCCGCCAACAAGGACGCTCGCTGAATCTAGCGAACAATCCCGTTCATGAGATTGCACGACACATACGAAGGCAATCCCCCGCAGGCCGCAATCGGCCGGCACACCACAATAATTGAATAACGCAATAATTCAACACAGTAAAACTGAACAATAACCGGGACAACGGGGTCCATATATTCTTTCTTTTCCCATCGTGCGTACGCCGCGCCAGCACAGGTTCACATACGATGCACACGGCCGCCAATACACGATGCGTCATCATCAACGCCCTCACCGCATCATGAGATACTCCCCCGTCCGTTGTCCACACTGTTGCCTCTACAATGCCTGTGATGCACGCCGAACGGCATCCTGCACAGTGACTGAAGAACGAAACACCAAGGGACGGAAATGGATAACGAACTCTTCGAAAAGGCGCCGATTCCGAAGGCGTATTTCTCGCTGGCGATGCCCGTGGTGCTCAGCATGCTGGTCACCTTGGTGTACAACATGGTCGACACCTATTTCATCGCGCATACGGGAAACACCGATATGGTGGCGGGCGTCTCCCTCACCGCGCCAGTGTTCACCGTGATGATCGCCCTCGGCGACATCTTCGGCCTCGGCGGCAGTTCGGTCATCTCGCGCTTGTTCGGCCAACACCGGTTCGCCGACGGCAAGCGACTCAGCGCGTTCTGCTTCTATGCCGCCATCGCCACCGGCCTGCTGATTCTGGTGCTGGGCCTGGCGTTCCGCGACCCGATGCTCGCGCTGCTCGGCGCCACTGACGACACTTGGCAGTATGCCTCCGACTTCTACACGCTGATCATCGTCGGCTCGCCGTTCATCATCGTGTCGATGACGCCGTCCAACCTGCTGCGCACCGAAGGCCACGCCGTGCAGTCCATGATCGGTTCGGTGGCCGGCACGGCGGTCAATATCGTGCTCAATCCCCTGTTCATCCACGGATTCGGCTGGGGTGCTGCGGGTTCGGCCGGTGCCACCGTGATCGCCAACATCTGCACCGACGCCTATTTCGTCTGGTTCACGCTGCGTCACAGCAGCAACCTGTCCATCGACCCGCGGACCGTCATCGACCGCGCGCGCCGGCGTCTGGCGGTCACGGCCCGGGAGGTCGGGAGCATCCTCGCCATCGGCATCCCCTCGGCGATCACGAACCTCACGCAGAGCGTCGGCATCGTCATGATCAACCTGTTCCTGCTCCCCTACGGTACCGACGCGGTAGCCGCGATGGGCATCGCGCTGAAAGTCATCATGATCGCGGTGCTGGTTTTCGTGGGATTCGCGTTCGGCGCGCAGCCGCTGATCGGCTACAACTACGGCGCCCGCAATATGCCTCGACTGCGCGGCATTCTGCGTTTTTCCTACCTGTTCCTGTCCCTGTTCGCCCTGGTGATGACCGTGGTGCTCAGCCTGTCTGACCGTCTGCTGATGGGATTCTTCATCGAGGACGCCACCATCATCACGCTGGGCGCCGGCATGCTGCGGGTTCAGCTGCTGAGCCTGGTGTGCGTAGCCGTCGTGATGGTCACGACCTGCACCTTCCAGTCCGCGGGCAAGGCGGTCGGCGCCTTTGTGCTGTCGATCAGCAGGCAGGGTGTGATGCTGGCGATTACCCTGTTCGTCGGCTCCCGGCTGGCCGGCTATCAGGGTGTAATCGCCGCGCAGGCCATCGCCGATCTGCTGACCGCGATTGTGGCGGTCATCCTGTTCGTCGTGATGTTGCCTGAGCTGCGCAGTCGGAAAGCTCGCTGATAGAGCAACACGAGGTTTAGCAGACACGCATTCGGAGAGCCAATACGCTGCGTAATATTGCGCGCGATATTGCGCAATGGGAGGCGGTGCCGTTTTGTTGGACTCATCGTTGATTCCATCACCACCAATCATGTCACAAGACCGAGCTCGCGTCGACGATCCATGATACCAGTTCCACGATGCCGGTGTCGCTATCTTTGCGATACACGGCGGTCAGTTCGCCGCAGCTCACGGTTTCCAGTGTGGCGCGCACGTCTTCCTTTCCGGTACTCGCTCCCGCTGCGGGAGCTGTCTCGCATAGCGAGACTGAGGGTGGTTCTCAGCGCTGGCCCCCCAGTCGGGCGAAGCCCGCCAGCCCCCGCCAGCGGGAGCCTGCTCACAGTTGTAGGGTTCGTACGATTTGTTCGGTGGTGCGGGTCACGTTGGCGGCCGCATCGGCCAGCAGCTCACTAAGGCTGGCAGCTCCGGGCGCGATGCCGAATACCGCGTCGATGCCGACCTCATGCAGCTCATCGATGCCGGTGCCAATATGCCCGGCTACTGCGATGACCGGCTTGCCGTGGCGCTTGGCGGTTTCGGCCACGCCGGCCGGGGTTTTGCCGAACTTGGTCTGGAAGTCGATGGAGCCCTCGCCGGTGAACACCACGTCAGCCCATTGTGCGGCCGCATCGAGTCCGGATTGTTCGATGACGATGGCGATGCCCGGGCGGAATTCGGCGTTTAGGAAGCCCTTCAGTGCTGCACCGATGCCACCGGCCGCGCCGGCACCCGGCACGTCGTTCACGGCAACGCCGAGCTGGCTGTCAATTACCTGCGCAAAATGCGCGAGGGAGGCGTCCAATGTGGCGACATCATCTTTGGACGCACCTTTCTGCGGGCCGAACACGGCGCTGGCGCCGGTGGGGCCGGTCAGCGGGTTGGTCACGTCGCAGGCGGCGGTGATGGCGACGTTCTTGAGAGCCGGATCCATCGTGCTGATATCGATGGTGGCCAGATCGGCGAGAGCCGCTCCCCCGTGCTTAAGGTCGTTGCCGTTCCCGTCCAGAAGACGAACGCCAAGGGCCTGCAGAAGTCCGGCACCGGCGTCGTTGGTGGCGCTGCCGCCGAGCCCGACGATGATGCGCTTGGCTCCGGAACGGACGGCGGCGAGCATGAGTTCGCCGGTGCCGTAGGAGGAGGCGATCAACGGGTTGCGTTCTTTGGCTTCAAGCAGTGCTAGTCCGCTGGCTTCGGCTGTCTCGACCACGGCGGTCGTGCCGTCGGCGAGCAGACCGAAGTGGCCTTCGACAGGCCGGCCGAGCGGGTCGTGGACCGGCACGGCGTGCATCGATCCGCCAGTGGCGTCGACAAGCGCGCGTGCGGTGCCTTCACCGCCGTCGGCCATGGGAAGGCAACGGACCTCGGCATCGTGGTCGGCATTTTCAATCCCCTGAGCCATCGCCCGGGCCGCCTCCATGGCGGTCAGGCTCTCTTTGAAGGAGTCAGGGGCGCATAAGTATCGCGTCATGCTTCGAGCATACCGCACGACACGACGAAACGGTAAACGTTTTCCGTAATTCGCGTGATTATTTTTTTCAGAATTCAGGCTTTCCAATCCACAATGCTACTATTGCAAGCAAAAATGCGATATCATTGCGGTAAACGTTTAGACACGTTTTCCGTTTCAGGGAAGAAAAGGATCGATTCGATCGTGGCTGTACAGAACGATAAGGCGCAATCGCCAGCGACATTGATGGATGTCGCCAAAGAAGCCCAAGTCTCCATCGCCACCGCATCCCGCGTGCTCAACGGCAGCACCCGCAAGGTACGCAACCAATCGTATGTCAAGGTGATGGAAGCAGCCACCAAACTCAACTATCGTCCCAACGCCTATGCTCAGGCAGTGGCCAAAGGCACCGCACCGAACATCGTGCTGCTGGTCTCCGATATCTCCGACCCCTACTTCGCATCCGTGTCGCAAGGCGTGGTCAAGGCGGCGGCCGAACGCGGCATTTCCGTGACCATCGGCGTGGCAGCCACCCCGCATGAGGAGTTGGAGGCGGTGCGTAAGTCCGTATCCACCAGGCCGCGCGGCATCATCATCTCCGAAAGTGAATACACCGACGCGCCGGAACGCCAGGCGTTGCAGACGGAACTCACCCAGTACGAAGCATCCGGCGGACGTGCCGTGTTCGTGCTCAACCGCAACCTGCCCTTCCCGGCCGTGGACGTGGCGAACGATGTCGGCGCGCGCGCCATCGCAAAGCTGATCGTCGATTCCGGGTATACGCGCCCTGCGATTCTCAAGGGCGATGCCGCACATCGCTCCTCCAAAGAACGACTGGCCGGTGTGATGGAAGTGCTGGACGAGGCAGGCATCACCGTGGATCCGAAAGCCGTGGCGAACGGTAAGTTCAGCCGCACCGACGGCTATGCGGCCGTCATGCAAATGGCCCGATCCGGACTGCTGAAGCCGGGCGAAGGCGCACTGTACGACGGCAAAGGCATCGATTCAATCATCGCGCTCAACGACGTGATGGCCATCGGTGCGATGACCGCGTTGCGCGCCAACGGCATCGAGCCGGGTCGGGAAATCGGCGTCACCGGTTTCGGCGACATCCCCTACTCCGCCGACGTGTTTCCGCCACTGACCACCGTGCATCTGCCGCTGGCCGAAATGGGCCAGGCCGCCGTGGACAGCATCCTGTCCAACCGCGATGACGCGGAGGCCACCGGCGGCACTGCCAACCGCCTGATCTACGTGCAAAGCGCCCCGGACGTAGTCCTACGCGGTTCCCTCCCCCGCCGGTAAAACAAAAATAGCTCCCTCTGACGGTGTAACCACAACTAGCGAACAGGTAATGGCGACTGCCGCGCACCATACCACCGACTCATACACCGACGAAATCGAAGAACTGTTCGATTACCGAGTCATTGAGCAACCGGCCACGACGAGTGGGCACCACTCGATGATTATCGGATACGGTAATCAGGCCTTCGCTGATCATGGGGGCGAGTTGGTCAACCGAAACGGTTCGGAGAGTCTGGGGCGTGCTGCTCATACCCGCATCGTTGATGGCGCGGTTGATGCGGTCGAGGTCAAGGCCCTCGTGCAGGCGCAGCCCGAGCATGATGAGCTCTTCGAGGTTTTCCTCGGGAGTGATCGTCTCGCTATCGGCCCACGGCACACGGTTCTCGTTGATGGCCGTGCCCCACAAACGCGGGTGCGCGATGTCCCAGCTGCGCAGACCGTGTGAGACAGAAACCACCCCCAGTCCGGCATCCGCCGGACAGCCCCCGCCAGCGGGGGCTGTCAGCGAAGCTGACTGGGGGTGGTCAGCCTCGGTCACCGCGTTGTAGTGGGAGTGGGCACCTGGCCCTAGACCGGCCCAATCGACGTTGCGCCAGTAGCCGAGGTTGTGCTGGCTTTCGTATCCGGGGCGGGCCCAGTTGGAGACCTCATACCATTCGAGGCCGGCGGCGGCGAACAGGTCGTCAGCGATCTCGTATTTAGCTGCCTCGTCATCGTCATTGGGTTTGGGCAACGTGCCGGCGGCAATCTGACGGCCCATTTTCGTGGTCGGCTCCACGGTCAGTGCGTAGGCGGAGATGTGGTTTACGCCAAGATCGATGGCGGTCGTGACCGAGGTGCGCCAATCGTCCAGGCTCTCCCCCGGTGCACCGTAAATCAGATCCACGCTGGAGCGCAGGCTGGCCTTATTGGCGGCATTAACGCCTGCGGCCACGTTGGCCGGCGTATGCGTGCGGTCGAGGGTTTTGAGCACATGTGGTACGGCGGACTGCATACCGAAGGAAACACGGGTGAAGCCGCCGGCTGCGAGCTCATTGATGTAATACTCGTTGACCGTGTCCGGGTTGGCTTCGGTGGTGATTTCGGCGTCGGGCGCGATGCCCCAGATCTTGCGGATGGCATCGAGCATGGCGACCAGATCGCGGGCGGCGAGAATTGTGGGGGTGCCGCCGCCGAAGAACACGGTGGAGACCGGTGGCTCCGCGATGCCGTGATCGAGCTGCCACTGCTTGGTCAATTTCATTTCCCGAATGACCATATTGGCATAGTTGCCGCGCGAGGCCCCCGCACCAAGATCCGTAGCCGTGTAGGTGTTGAAGTCGCAGTAACCGCAGCGCCGCAAGCAGAACGGGACGTGGATGTAGACCTCGAACACTAGCCCTCGGTCTTCTGAGCGGCACGAATCTTGTCTTTGGTGTCGCGGTCGTTGGAGTCCTCGCCGGTGGACAGGGCTGCGATGAACGCCTCCTGCGGCACCTCCACATGGCCGAGCATCTTCATGCGCTTCTTGCCAGCCTTCTGCTTTTCGAGCAACTTGCGCTTACGGGTGATGTCGCCGCCGTAGCACTTGGCGAGCACGTCCTTGCGTAACGCACGAATGTTCTCACGTGCGATGATGCGCGAACCAATCGCAGCCTGAATCGGAATCTCGAACTGCTGACGCGGAATCAGACTACGCAGTTTCTTGGTCATCATCACACCGTACGAATACGCCTTATCGCGGTGAACGATGGCACTGAACGCATCGACCTTCTCGCCCTGAATAAGGATGTCCACCTTGACCAAATCGGCGGACTGCTCGCCATCCTCATGGTAATCGAGGGAAGCGTAGCCCTTGGTGCGGGACTTGAGCTGGTCGAAGAAGTCGAACACGATTTCGGCCAGTGGAATGCGGTAGTGCATCTCGACACGATCGGTGGAGATGTACTCCATCGTGCCCATAATGCCGCGGTGGTCCTGGCACAGATCCATCACCGCACCGATAAATTCCTTGGGTGTGATGATGTCGGCGGCAACCATCGGCTCGACGATCTTCTTGATCTTGCCGTCCGGGAATTCGCTCGGGTTGGTCACATGATGCTGACTGCCATCCTCGGCGGTCACGTCGTAGGTGACGTTCGGGGCGGTCTGGATCAGGTCGAGGCCGAACTCGCGGGAGAGTCGCTCGTTGACGATTTCCATGTGCAGCAGACCCAGGAAGCCGCAGCGGAAGCCGAAGCCTAGGGCCACGGAGGTTTCCGGCGTGTAGATCAGGGCGGCGTCGTTGAGCTTGAGCTTGTCGAGTGCATCACGCAGTTCGGGGAACTGGGCGTTGTCGATCGGGAACAAACCGGCGTAGACCATCGGCTTCGGGTCGCGATAGCCGGGCAACGGCTCGGCGGCCGGGCGGACGGCCGAAGTCAGGGTGTCGCCCACCTTGGACTGACTCACATCTTTCGCACCGGTGATGATGTAGCCGACCTCGCCGGCACCGAGTGCCTTGGTGCGGGTCATATCGGGGCTGATCACGCCGATTTCAATGGGATCGTGGGTCATGCCAATGCCCATCATGTGGACCTTTTCGCGGTCGTGCAGTTCGCCGTCCTCCATACGGATGTAGGTGACGATGCCGCGGTAGGAGTCGTAGACGGAATCGAAGATCAGCGCGCGGGCGGGGGCATCGGGGTCGCCGTGCGGGGCGGGCACGTCCATGACGATCTGGTCGAGCAGGTCGGCCACGCCTTCGCCGGTTTTGCCGGAGACGCGCAGCACGTCGCTCGGCTCGCAGCCGATCAGACCTGCGATCTCCTCGGCATGCTTGTCCGGTTCTGCGGACGGCAGGTCGATTTTGTTGAGCACGGGGATGATGGCCAGATCATGGTCGATGGCCATATACAGATTGGACAGGGTCTGCGCCTCGATGCCCTGGGTGGCGTCGACGAGCAGCACCGCGCCTTCGCAGGCGGCCAGTGCGCGGGACACCTCATAGGTGAAGTCCACGTGGCCGGGGGTGTCGATCATACCGAGCGTGTATTCGGCGCCGTCAAAGGTCCACGGCACGCGCACGGCCTGGGATTTGATGGTGATGCCACGCTCCTGCTCGATATCCATACGGTCGAGGAAGCGATCGCGCATCTCTCGCTCTGGCACAATGCCGCTCAACTGCAGGATGCGGTCGGCCACGGTCGACTTGCCGTGGTCGATGTGTGCGATGATACAGAAGTTGCGAATCACCGACTGATCCGTGGAACCCGGCTGATTGTGTTGGACGACCAACGCATTCCTCCTCTTGGCATATACTCAAACTTCACCTAGTGTAGCCGAGGGACTGTATTCGGCGTGGCATTGCGCGGGTTTTTCCGGGGCTCATGCTATCCTCTAACTTTTGTATGTCCTTATAACACACATCGTTTGGAGTAAACGTGGCAAACATTAAGTCGCAGAAGAAGCGCGTGCTCACCAATGAGAAGGCGCACCTTCGCAACGTGGCTGTGAAGTCCGGCCTGAAGACCGCCATCCGCGCCACCCGCGAAGCCATCGCCGCCGGTGACAAGGCTGCCGCCGAGGCCGCCTACAAGGTTGCCGCCCAGAAGCTCGACAAGGCTGCTGGCGCTGGCGTGATCCACAAGAACCAGGCCGCCAACCGCAAGTCCGGCCTCGCTGTTGCGATCAACGCTCTGTGAGCATAAGCCTCTTAAGGTTTTAGAAAGTCCCGCAAGTCATCTGGCTTGCGGGACTTTTTGTATCTCCGTTCAAAGAGGTACATTGGCGGTCTTGCGAAATGACATCTCCGTTCAGAGAGGTACCGAATACGGGAAAAACCAACTATAAACGCCATCATTGCAACACTTATACTCAGCGTTTCGTGCTTCAGGTACCTCTTTGAAAGCAGTTAGCATTCTGCAGAAGGCCAGATGTACCTCTTTGAAGACAGTTAGCCCTGAGGCGGCCTTGAACCATCCTGAGGCTTGTCTTCTTCGTCCTTGGTATTGGGGGTATCGCCGGTATCGGCGTGCGGATGAATGACCGGGCGCTTGAGATATCGGCTTTCGCTGGGCAGGTAGACGCGATGACGTTCGACGGCTCCGGGCAGAGTGACGTTGAAGCCTACCGAGAGCAGTCGCAGCGCCACCACGATGATGACGATCAGCACGTCGAGCAGCATTTCCGAGCGCATGTCGAACCAGCCGTAGCTTACGCCGCGCCATACCAGCACGGTCAGGATGCAGCCGATGAACGAAGGCACAGCATAGAGGTGTTTGTCTCGAATAATCATTGGCACGTCGCCAATGAAGATGTCACGAATGAGGCCGCCGGCCAGTGCTGTGAACATGCCAAGGAATACGGCTGTCATGCCTGAGGAACCGTAGGCCAGAGCTTTTGCGGTGCCGCTGACTGCGAATAGTCCGAGGCCCAGAGCATCGATGACAGTCATCGTCCATTTGAGTTTGGTGATCTCCGGATGGGCCACCACCACGATAATGCCGGAAAACAGCGTGGTGAGCACATAGCCTTTGTCGGTGATGCCGACCGGCGGCAGGGCACCGAGCATCACGTCGCGCACAAGACCGCCGCCGAGTGCGGTAAGCCATCCGCACAGCATGATGGTGAAGATGTCGTAGCCCTTGCGAATGGCGGCAAGTCCGCCCGATAATCCCCAACACAGGATTGCTAAATACTCGATGACCACAAAAACGATGTTGTTCTCCAACGCCACCTGCATGAGCCACTCCCCTCTGGTACCGCTTCGGTTCGTCTCAGTCCGTCTTCGTTCTGTTCCCGTTCATCCTTATTCGGCGCTACAGCCCGTCGTACCCGAGCCTACAACAGGCCTTGCCTGAGTAGTATGGCCGGGGAGGAAGGGGCCACTAAGACGTGAATAGGATGGCAATGACGCCAGCTTGCCGGTAGTCGTTGGCAACTCAGCACCTCTAAGTTTTACGATCCGTGATCAAAAAACATGTATGGACTTAATCGTTGTTGATTTCTGATTCAATCAAGGCGACTTTTTCTTCGACATCACGCAAGCGATTGCGCAGTGCGGACTCGATATCGATGCCGTCAACGCGGGCCTTGCGCACGACGGCGAGGATTTCATCGGCGTAGGCATCGGCCTTCTCCCGTTCAGCGGAATTGTCGCCGCTTGATTCGGATTGGTTCGCCGCTTGAGGATGTACATCATCTCGCTGAGCATCAACCGCAGCCGGCTCATCAAACGCCGCGAACAATCTATCAGCATTCGGCGATTTGGAGATGCGAGAAACGACTTTGGCCGCGCGAGGCAACGCACCTTGAGCGCGGGAAATGCCCTCAAGCACGGATTTACGATGCTTTTCCTGCTGTTTCATCTTTTCCCATAGAGCCAGCACAGCTTCCGGGGATTCGGGTTGGGCAGCTTCTCCCCCGTCGTTACTGTCAGCATCAAAAGCATCAGAAGAATCAGAGGAATTGCCGGCATCATCAGCCGCAAACACATGCGGATGCCGAGTGATGAGCTTGTTCACCAACCGATCGGCGACCTCATCAATACCGAACGGGTCCTCAGTATCCGATTCGCAGACCCGCGCCTGAAACACGGATTGCAGCAACACATCACCCAGTTCCTCGCGCATGTTGTCACGGTCGTGAGTCTCCACCGCGTCGACGTATTCGTAGGTTTCCTCGAGCAGATTCTTGAGCAGCGACTTGTTCGTCTGCTTGCCGTCCCACGGGCAGCCGCCCGGCGAATACAGCACATCCACCACGGCCTTGACCCGGTCCAGCGCCGTCGCTGCCTCAGCCACCGGCTTCAATTTCGAGCAGTGTTCGAAGCCTGACGGCAAACGGTAGGCTGAAGCATGGTATTCCGTCATGTCACTCATCTTGCTCATAGGTTTGCTCCTGTTCTCATCTGGATGAACCATAACCACCCCCCGCAACGTGCAGAAGACCTAGATCATATTATTTGTTGCGGAATGTTGCTAAATCCATCTGTATCTCTCTAGCCAAGAACATTTCCAATACGCCAAGACCCCTTGGAATTGTTGCTGTTCCAAGGGGTCTTAGTCAGAAACAAAAGGTGCTAGTTCAGCACACTTTCCACATCCAGTAACGTATAATGAAATCAATGGCTCTCTCGGAAAGAACGGCGGAATTTCAACGATTTGATACGATTGGTATACCATTGGAATACCATTCGCCACGGATTGTTTGTTGGAGAATGTTGGAGAATGGAGGATGCTGAATGCCTAGGATAAGGAAAACCGGAGCGGTCTACCCCATCCGCCACGAGCAGCGGAAGACACTCAAGGACGGCACGGTAAAGACATACGTGAACTGGCAGGCCAAGGTGGACGGCCGATGGGTGTCCGCCAAGACCTACAAGGAATGCGACAGGAAGATAGCCGAAGCCCTCAAGGAGAAAACCGAATGGGGCATGGGCGTGGATCGCGCCACCCGTCTCGGGGAATACGCGGCGCAATGGTTCGAGATGAAGAAACGCGACCTCAAACCCGCGTCCACCGGCAACTACGCGAGCCTCATAAGCGTGCATCTGAGCAGGTACGCGAACGAGAAGCTGGGCGAAGTGACCGCCTCGGCGGTGCAGCGCATGATAGCCAACATGCGCAACCTCGACGGCACCCCATGCTCATACGACCGGCAGTTGGGTTTCTACAACGTGCTTAACCAGATATTCAAGGCGGCGGTGGCCGACCGGCTGATACCCACCAGCCCGGTCACCAGCGCGGCGAGGCCGAAACGCAGGGACACGGGATTGGCCGGGGACCGGCGCACCATCAACGGGCCCGTGGTCGTTTCGACGGACAGGCGCAGCGGCACGCAGGACCGCAAGGCGTTCACCGTGAAGCAGATGCAGGACATGCTCGAAGCGTCCTCCGACGACCTGTTCATGGGCGCACGCCAATGGTGGAGGCTGCTCACCGGCATGAGACAGGGTGAGATACTGGGGGCCACATTGGATGATCTCGACCTGTGGCGGGACAAGACGTTGGAGACACCGGAAAGCGGCGAGATATGGATAGGCACCTACACGGTGAACTGGAAGCTGGAAAGCCTCAATAAGGAGCATGGGTGCGGCGGGCCTGACCGGAACGGCGTCTACCCGTGCGGTTTCAAACGGCCTTCGAGCTGCCCCCGATACCGGTGGAAGGTGCCGGACGGATACGACATGATACACCTGTGCAAAGGGTACGCGTTGACGCCGCCGAAATCCGCGAGAGGCAAGGTCGTGCCGATAATCCCCCAGTTGGGCACCGTCGTGCACCGGTATCTGGAAGCCACGGAGAATATCATCCCGAACCCGTACAACCTGATATTCAGGACGCGCGAAGGACTCCCGATATCCGCGTTTGATGACAGGGCCTCGTTCCGCGATCTCATGCGCAGGGCGGGCATCCCCGACTACGAGAACCGGTACGGGCATGAATGCCGCAATTCCGTCGTATCGCTCCTGTTCCACATGAAGGTTGACGCCGGCATCATCCAACGCATCGTCGGCCATTCGTCCGTGGAAATGAGCGAGCATTACCGCACCGTGCCGATAGAGGATTTGATGCGAGGCATGGAGACGATAGGCGACGGGCTCGATTTGAAGCAGATCGAATGGAAGGCGTAAGCATATTCCCGGCATCAAGAAAAATGGTCTCGTCCTCTAATACAAGAGGACGAGACCACTTGCCTCATGAAAGCCATCCGGCAATAATCGTGTCTCCCAGGCTGAACTCTTCTTGTATAAAGCTGACTGGGTGTTCCAGCCGACGCTGGGCTCGTTCCAGCGCCCCCTCTAGGAGTGAAACGCAGGGTGCGGTACAGCAATGGTATTCACGGCATGATTTCCTAGAACGGTTCGAGATGACACTGCCGCACACGCGGCATTTGTCTCCTGGCTTGGACGGTTCAGGGAATAGTCTATCGACCCAACTGTCTATGCCCCCGTAGGGGTCGGCACCTATCACCTGTCTTACATCCTCCGGCAGGCTGGCATCACCAATCACAGAACGTATTGTGTACTGCTCCCCCATATCAACGAGTCCATTTGCGTTGAGCTTTCGAGCGAGAAATATCAGCAGCTCCGCGCATTTGCCCGCATCATATGTAGCCGTATGGTATTCATTCTCAGATAATCCGAGGTTAAATTTCCTGCATAGATTACCGAGATTATACGGATGGCTGCCACTCAGCCCAGGATAGATCAGCTTCGCTGCCTCGTATGTGCATACATAGTCGAATACCGGCATGGGGATTAGGTATTGTTCACATGCCTTTTCCATCATGGATATGTCGGCGCTTTTCGCGCTGTGAAATGCGAGAATGTCCTCCCCCATGAACTCGCGCAATGGTTCGAGAACATCAGGCCATGAGGGAGCGCCGATAAGGTCTTCGTCTTTTACATGATTGTGTCGCATGTTCTGTGGATTCCACTCGCTTCGCGGCACAGCCGGGGCCACTGGGCAATCGAAGGAATCCACCTGACGGCCGTTGCGCACTTTTACTGCGCCGGCCCAGCATATGCTTCCCGGCTTATTTGACACTGTTTCAAAATCTATCGCTACGAAGTCCAATGACACGAGAGCCTCCTTGATCTTGTCCATACAAAGCGATTGTAGGTCGTGAATCGCGGCGCGGCGTGCATTAGATTGCGGAAATAGTAAATCGGGTGCATAATCAAAACTATGGAATCGAACATTTGTTCTAGTGAGTTGACCGCAGGGTCGTGCGGTCGTATGTCGTTCGATTCTTCAAAGGAAAAGAAAGAGGTCCGCCCATCCCGCGAAGAACCGGCGAACCTCTCAGCATTGCCCCACCACCAGAAGGAGGTGCGACATGAGCTAGTCTAACACTATTCGACTCGCCTGCGGCCTACCGAAGCGGCTATGAGGGCAAGGGAATCAGGAAGCCCGACCATCGGCGCGATGATATCCAGCTCGGAAATCAGGAATGACTTTTTTCCCGTCAGCCGATCGCTGACATAGGACTGGGCTTTTCTGTCTATCGCTTTTGCGATATCCATCTGAGTGAGATGCTTGTCCTTCATTCTCGCGTCAAGGTATGCACCTATTGCGATATCTGTGTTTGAGATTTTTGCGTTCATAACAAACAGTATATCTCATATAACATATCTTGTCGGGCGTGTCGTTCTTTGACATATCTTAAATAAGATATATAGTTGTAACCAGCAAATCGGAATACGGTACAAACACATTGTTGAATATCGTATATAAGATATGGAGACTTCATGGACACCAACGCATTCATCTCGCAGGCAATATCGGTACGCCTTCTGCGAACCAAGAAGAAGCAGTACCAGCTCGCGTCCGAACTGAATATCGACCAGACCGTGCTCAGTCATTACATGACCGGCAAAAGCTCTTGGAACGCCAAGGTAATGGACCGCATTGCCCCTCTCCTCGGCTGGGGCTCTGCTGTTGACATCGCGATTGCCGCAGAAGAGGAACGAAAGATTATGCAGTCGATTCCCCCTTCCGAGTCTCCCAAGCCAGAAGCTGAGCAGCGTCTTTCTAAGTCTTCTGACATGGAGGTAACAGCATGAACCGAGATGAGTATGGATAAGGAGTCGTTATGGTGATCCAGTTTCTCACCGACGTGATTCAGTCCGTGTCCATCTTCGTTCTGGCTTGTTGGGTCGGGAGCATCCGAATCAGGATGGATGACCCTATGAGGAACGAGGGATTGCGGACAGCGGCAATGCCGCTCGATACGAGCCCTTCCCTTCCCGCCAATACCCCAATGGAATCTTCCAGCCGAGATGATGATCCAACCATCCAAGAAGCTCCGCGCCGGGATACCACACCCACCAGGAGCGAGTTTCTGTCAGGAGCCTCCGTTGTTTCGGACCAGATAGGTCCGCTCCCGCGTCGGCTGCTGTGACCTTCCAAGCACAAGCTATCAGCCTCTTCCTTATCGGAGAGACGGAAAGAACCTGAATGACAAAGCTCCCGGAACCATCAACCGGATAGCGCAGACGATGAAACAATGGGTCGTCTTCGGTGACTTTCCGTTCGTCGCGTTTCAGCCAGCATTCCCTCCTGTAAGGCCAGTCGGTTGCCTCCAGCACCTTGACCCCATAGAAGTCGAAGCCGAACGCTGGACGTATCCAAAGAGTCACCTGAACGGTTTTGTCCGATTCCTCGATCGGATCATCCCACTCGATATGAAGTGTCGGCGTCGGAGCGAGGCTTTCGGCTCTGACTATCTGCCAGCACATGCCAAGAAAAGACAGTGCAGCAAATATCAAGGTGGCGAACTCCCACCACTCCATTCCAAGAACCGTCATACAGAAGAATCTTACAAGGAGCAAAGCAAATGACTAACGCTAATCGCAACCTCGCCCAAAAGCTCGTTGTGGAGGAGCGTCGCACCCGTGAATACTTCACCGGCAACGTCACCGAAAATGGTCTGATCAACGCGGAAATCGACACCGATTACGGTGCCCGTCCCCTCACTCCAAGTCAGGCGCGTTTCGCCGCCAAGGCCCTTGAGGACCTGGCCGACTGCGCCGACGAGAAGAACGAGGAATAACAAGTCTTGCCGCAGTGGGTCGTTTTTTATCCACCTATCGACTACAGGCAAATAAATACCATACTGCGATCTGCTGCGGCAACCATCGGCCGGAACCCTTCGGGGTGTCTGGACACGCACCGCCACCACCGGGAAAAACCAGAGGACTCGTCATCTTCATCTCTCACAGTTGGTCAACATTGCAGCACAGTGGCGGCAAGGGCGTTCTCGGTCCGAATCCGAGTCCGGCCACGAGGAAAGGACTGTCATGAACAGGAAAACGTATGGGGCGCACTGCTCCGGCTGGCAGCATTCCATGGACGAACGCCGACGCCGGCATGAGAACACGAAGACAATCACTTGTCTGACGTTGGCGGCGACAGGGTTCCTGATTCTCTCACTGCAACCCTATGCGGGCCCGTGGAGTATTCTCGCAGGCTTCATGTGCTGTTCCCCTGTCGCCCTGTGCTTCGCATTGGACGACGAATAACTGAAGATTTCCGGGCGGTTTTTTGATTGATTTACCGCCCGGTGGTAGCCGGTCGCAAGGTGGCCGTACCCGACGAAGCATTCCATTCATGGACTCCCGAGGGTGGACGCGGGTTCGATTCCCGCACCGGCGCTCATATAACTGAATCCCTTCGCGTCATGCGTCGGAATCCAATAAAAGGGTTTCGGACGTGTCAGCACCGACGCAGAAGGACAACCAAATAATCAAGCCCAGTGAAGGGAAACAATCATGGAACTCACCCCATTCGACCGTATGAGACTACTCAACGAGGCGCGTGGACTATTGCCGCAGGACGAGCTTGAACGTCGGGCACGTCTGATTCTCGACGGTTCCGCCGCTCCTTCCAAGACATCGAAGGAACCCGACTTGCCTCGTCTCATCATCAGCGACTTCCTACGCTCGAAAGGATTCGAGCCGATGAAGAAAAACGCCCTCCATTTCGGCTCCCGTCTGGCCGAGAACTACAAGACGAAGTTCGGCGTCTACCCGCCGAAGCACGGGAAGACCTACATCTACTACGAGATTGACCGGCCTCTCATGGAGGAGACGTGGGCTCAGATTCAGACGGAGGACGCCGACTGATGGCATCTGATTTCAACTCCATCGCCAAAGCCATCCGTTATCTCGGTGATTGCGTCCGTTATCTCGCTGACAAGTATGTGGCCGTGAACGATCGCGTGTACTCGGATTGGAACGAGGCATCGAAGGTCGTGGGAGACGTTGGCCGTGACCATGTGGCCGATTATGCGGAGGCGTCGCACAAGCAGGGCAAGTCGCGTACTTGGCGTCACAGTCACCTGATGGAACGCGAGGAACAACTGTCCATGCAGTCGAGGGGTTCTCATGTTGACCCCGAATGATGTCCGGCATAGAAAGTTCCGCACGTATCGTTCCCTGCTTTATGGAGAGGTCTACGACGTGGATGACGTTGACGATTTTCTCGACTCGGTGGCCGACACCATCAAGGTTTTAGGCAAGGAAGCACTCAAAGCAAGAAAGGATGGGCAATGACCGTCGAGCAGATGACCGATGACGATTACTTCGCGTTTGACGCGGTGGACCAGACCTCGTTGAAGAAGTATCTGGTCAGCCCGTTGGCGTATTCGCAGTATCTGACCGGCGAGCATTCGTCCTCCCCCCAGTTCGAGTTCGGGAAGGCGGCTCACAGTCTCATATTGGGCAGTGGCCCCGAGGTGCTGGCGAAACCGAACCTACGCACCAAGGAAGGCAAAGCCATGTATGCGGAGACATTGAAACTGCATGAGGGCGAGGATATCGTATGGCTTTCCCCCGATGATGTGGAGAAGGTCGAGGCCATGCGGGACATGGTTGGAGATTTCTTCACGAAGCTGGATGGTCAGCCGGAGGTGGCGATGATCGCCACCGACCCCGATACCGGATTGTTGATTAAGGGCAAGGCGGACTGGTTGCCGTCCACTCCCGACCCGGATGGTGTGCTGCGTATCCGTGATTACAAGACCACGGTGAAGTCGCCGGACGAGTTCGAGCGTTCCTGCTGGCAGTACGGGTATCACATTCAGGCCGCGTTCTACATGCGTCTCTACCGGTTGACGATGCCCGAATATAAGGGGCCGTTGGGTTTCGAGTTCATCGTGCAGGAGAAGAACCCGCCGTTCGACTGGATGCGCTACGAGATTCAGGAGGATTCGCCCATCATCACCGAACTGGCGGAACCGAAGATAAACCACGCCTTGCAGGGCATCAAATGGTTCCGTGACAACACGGAGGACCCGTTGGAGGCTATGAGGGCCTACGGGTTGCCTAAATATCCGCAGGATGTCGTGTTCCCCGACTGGAAGCTGTTGGAGGAAGAGGAGGAGATTGAATCATGGCGGTAGTCAAGAAGAACCGTAAGGCTTACGGATACGATTACGCGGATTTGCCGTCGATTCTCCTTTATGTTGACGAAACCCTGCACCTTGAGGTCAGGCAGCATGTGGTCTACGATGTGGCCCCTCATTTCCCCTATGGGTGCGTGGTCACGTCCATCAGACAGAAGGACGGCGAATGGTCCGGCTGGCTGGCTCCCATCCCGGTTCTCGTGGGAGACGAGACGGAGGGCGGCAACCAGAAAAGGAAGAACACGCTGGCGCAACGGTATGGTTCCGCCGAAACGTATGCGCGACGCTACTCGTTGAACACGGCGTTGGGATTGTCTTCCACGGATGATGACGCGCAGACCTCCGGTTTCCAGAAACGTTTCGTCCGGTTCATGACCGACGAGCAGAAAACACAGATCGACCGGATTCTTGAAGACTGCAAGATTCCGGTGGGTCAGGAGAACGGTTTCATCGGCAATGTCCTGCAAACGCGGGTCGCTTATGGCACGTTGACCGAATATCAGGCGCAACGGTTCATCGACGCTTATCGACAGCACAACGACAAGGTTAAGGAGGCTCCCAGTGAGCAGTGAGATTGGTTTGAACGACGTGAAGCCGGGCATGTGGGTTGAGTTCGATGATGATTACGGGCATTATGCGGGCGAACTGCATGAGGTGAAGAAGCCAGAAAATCTGGTGGATGTTTTCGTCATGCTTCTGGGTAATAAGCCGCCACTGTACATCGAGACCGAGGATGCGGGCAATCTCGTGGTTTTCTTGGATTTTGGCGATGGGTACAGTACCGGTTCCGCCCGGAACGTGCACGTGTATGAGTCGAAGCCCGAGACGGAATCCGTCAAGCAGGCCGAAGATGATGACGAGAAACCGTTCTGGAAAGGCAAGACCTGCAAGGAGCTGGACGGACTACATGTCAAGATAACGTGGAATAACGGCGACACGATGACCAGTACTCTCAACATTTTTGGAAACGCTGGTCAGTGTGAACTTTCTCCCGCCCGTCATCCAGCCGCGACTTTCGCCCCCTACGCCGACATCAAGTCCATCGAACTGTTGGATGATGCCCCGCGCACGGATGATGCCCCGCGTGAGCGTATCACCGATATCACGAAGGTTCGCCCCGGCGACAAAGTGGTGGTGAAGAACGGCAACGAGTACACGGTGAAGAAGACGGATTCTGACCGTATGGGCGGAAAGACCCTGTGCCTGAGTACCGGGGAGCTCGGCTTTTCGGACGGGTGGTGGATGGATGACTCCTTTTTCCAATATGCGTACCGCGGATCGTACACGATGGCCGACCTTCCGGAGGAGCCGGGATTCTACAAGGCTCGCACCGAATCGGTGTGGAAGCATGACGGCAAACGTTGGATGCCGGTGCTTGCCCATGATGGCACCATCGCCCCCGCCTTCCCATGCCAGTCCCAATCCCGCAGCCAGTTCTTCAAGACCAGTGTCCGGGATGATCGTTTCCCGTTCACGAAGGTGAAGGCGAGCTTCGAGTGACTTTCACCCCGAGGCCGGGCTGCAAGTGCGCCAGATGCCTGTGGGCTCACGGGGACAAGATCACGCTCCCCCAATGCCCCACATGCGGTGCCGTTGATTGCGCCGGAGCCCAATCACACATGCTGGTCTGCAACAGGCTGGCCCAAGAGAAACACAAGACGAACAATTACAGGAGGAATGCGTAATGGCCGGAGAACCAAGCATCGAGCTTACCGGATATGCGGGAGAGATCAAGGATTTTCAGGATTCCAGTATTCTCAACGTCAGTGTCCATCCGGGTTACACGGATAAGAACACGAACCAGTGGGTTGACAAGGAGCCTCAGTTCTATGGTGTGCGTCCTTTGTCGAATCAGGCGAAGGATGCTTTGAATCAGGTTCGCCAGTTGAAGTCCCAGCCGAATATGAGCGTGAAGGTTCTTGTGAACGGCAGCTTGTCCAAAAGGGTGTCGGAGAAGGATGGGAAACGGTATGAGAATTGGGATGTCGCGGCCCGCACCATTGCGGTGTTGAGCGCGAAACCCAAGGCCCAGCAGTCTCAGCAGTCCGGTTTCCAACAGTCGCAGCAGCAGTATCAGCAAGGCTTCCAGCAGCCGCAACAGGGCTTCCAGCAACCGCAGCAGCAGTATCAGCAGCCTGCGGACCCGTGGAGCCAACCCCAGGACGAATACGGGAATGGGCAGATCTAACCCGTCCCAACACGTCAAGGATTTGGTGGACGCACGCGACCAATACCGGTGCGTCCGCTGCGGCAAACCATTCCATTGGAGCGGTTTCAGCCGGCATCATCGCAGACTCCGGTCACACAAGTGGCCGGGACTGCATGAGGCGTCGAACCTCATCTTGGCGTGTGGGAGTGGCGATACGGGATGTCATGGGTGGATTCACGCCCATCCGCGTGAGGCCATGAGCTTGGGGTATATCGTGAGCGGTTTCAACGATCACCCCGAACTGGTGCCGATTCTCACCGCCCAACATGGTTGGGTGCTTCTGGACGATAAGGGAGGTTGGACGCGATGCGAACCGCCGAAGCAGTAAGCCTGTTGTTCATCCTGTTCTGCCGTGACCCGCAGTTTCGGCGGGCGTTGTACAAGCTCGACCCTGTGTTGTTCCGCAGGTTCACTAATGGGGAGGTGTGGCTGTGAACGTCGATGACATGACCGATGAGGAGTTCATCGACTATTGCCGGAACGGCGGCGAACTGTCCGGCCTGATAACTGAACGTCATCCGAAATGCGATTGGTGCGGTGGCATGTGCCGGGTCGGCAAGGATGGCATGTGCCGGAACTGTCGTGTCAGGGAACGGCGTCGAACCGACCCCGAGTATGCGCAGCATCTGCGTGATCTGGCGAATCGGCGGAACGCTCGTAATCGTGAGAAACGCAATGAGTATGCACGCCGGTACCGGTCGGAGCATTTGGCTCAGGCTCGGGCTTCGGCTCGTAAGTATGCCGCCGCCCATCAGCGTGAGATGGCTGAATACCATCGCCGTTGGAGGTCGGAGCATCCCGAGAAATACGCCCAGTATGAGGCGAAGCGGAAACGTAAACGACAACTAGCCAAGGAGGCTATCAATGAGTGAGAAACCATTCTGGGAAGGCAAGACCTGCAAGGAGATGGCCGGACTACATATCAAGGTCACGTTCAAGAACGGGGACGTAGCAACCGGCGTAGCTGACAAAAACGGCGATATTAAGAGCGCTTACGTTCTCACCCTAGGAATGGGCGATGACCTGTTCGTCCCGAGAGCCGACATCGAGTCTATCGAATTGGTGGATGACCCCAAGTACGAGCGTATCGACAACATCGAGGACGTGCACGCGGGCGATATCTTTGTCGCCAAGAGCGGCAACCGCTATGACATCCGGTGCGTTGATCCGAGGCGTGGGCGTCCCGTTTTCGGAGTCAGCATCGAGGGTGAGGTGAGAGAGTGGATTGGCTCTAAGTCATTCGCCTACGCTCTCCGTCTGAAGCTGAGACTGCCCGACGAGCCTGGCCTGTGGTTGGACAAGGACGATAACACGTGGATGTTCAAGGGTGGAAGCATCCAGTGTATCCGTATCGGTACCGGAAAATGGAACCTCGACAGACCGTGGATTTCCGCTGATTGCGCTCGGGCTTGGTTTGCTGCTCCGTTCCGCCCGGTCAAGGCGGTGGAAGCATGAGCCTTTCGGTCCGTGACGTAAAGCGCCTACTCGCAGCCGGCATTAAGGCCGAGTACGAGCGGACGCATGACCCTCGACTGGAGGATGCGGACGCGGTGTGCGCCGCGTCCCTGACTGAGATATGTCGGCAAGCCGCCGCCCCGGCATGGAATGCCGGAGTGAAACACGTGTTGGACTATCCGGAAATCGCCGTGATGTACGACCCGGCTGACGCATCGACAAACCCTTGGAGGAAAGCCGGTGAGATGCCCGACGATTCACATGTCGAAAGCTGCTTCGTGGTTGAAAAGCTGGATGACCGCAGCCACTGCTCACCCGAATATGACACGTATGAGGAAGCCTGCAACTCCCTCCGGTATTTGGAGCCGGGCGAGTATGAGATTCGCAAACGGTTCCGCGTCAACTCGGAGTTGGAAGCATGAGCGTCGAAGTCTACTTCACCGTTGAGGACTGCATCAACCCGGAAAACACCAGATACGACTGGAATCATTTCGACACGTATGAGGAAGCCATGGCAGCCATCAGGCATCTTGGCCCAGCTCCTTATGGGCCGGGCGAGTATGAGATTCACAAACGGTATCGCGTCACAAAGGCGGTGGAAGTATGAGCAATCGTATCGTCCAAATGCCTCCGGTCGAATCTTTCGGCCGTCTCACGCCCGACAAGTGGCTGTTGTTGAAGACGCTTGAGGAGGCGGCGGAGATGGTGGAGGCCGGGAAACAATACCTGAAAGCCAGCGACCCGACAGACCCGAGCGGCATTGGCCGGGAGTTCAATGATCATGCGAACTGCCTCGCCTGCTACGGGGTTAACGTGGGCGGCGAGCTCGGCGATGACCGGGACAAGGCGAAAGCCGGATGGATAGGTTACGTGCGCGACCAGCGCCGCCAAGCCATGCTCGGCGAGCTCGCCGACGTGTTGCAGACGGTCGGCAACCTGATCACCGCGTTCGACATCACCGACGAGGAACTTGCTCAGTCTATGGATGATTGCCTTGTTCGCAATCAGGAACGAGGTCGACTGTGAGCATCATCAGCAGTGAGGCGAAGTGGGCTGTCCTCCAACGAGTTGTCCGTCTATCCCTCGAGGAAATACGTGGCACGACCAAGGGCAAGGAATACGAGGCCGGTTTTATCGCCGGAGCCACGCGCCGGCCCACGAACGAGGAAATCGTAGCCGGAGCGAAAGCGTTCTACGAGGCGTTGAAGCCCGACTCTTACCCTCAATGGGATTCTGACTGCGCGTTGAGGGCCGACTATATCGATGCCATGAGGCTTGCACTCAAGGCAATGCAAGGAAAGGCAACGGAAGAATGAATCTTTTAGATGAAACCAAGGGTGAAATCTCACAAAGCGGGCATTCGACCGATGACGTTCGATTCGTCGGCTCCCGCGACGGGAAGCTGGGAATTCCGTGGAGTCAGGCCGAAAAGGTGCTCGACATCGATTACGACGACGGATACGGCAGTCAGGAGATAGCCGCCGATCTGGTCGTGGTGTTCACGGATGGCGGGTTCCTGCGCCGCGAAGAATACGACGGCAGCGAATGGTGGGAATATGAGCCACCGTTCAGAGGCCCGGAGACGCAGAAACCGTTCGGGCGCGTGAAGCGGACCTATCCCGCGTACTCGCTTGAGGACATCAATTACCCGATGGAGGCAACGGAAGAATGAGCGACATGAGAACCTTCATCAAGGTTGAGCACAGTCGTTTCACTTTGATTTTGCGCAAGGGGATGCTCCCGTTCCACTGGATTGCGGAATCCCACGTCTACCCGGACAAAGGTTATGTCACGGCGGCGCGGGAGCGCACCAACTACGGCGCAGTATGGGCGTTGAGCAGTATGGGCGCTCTCGATCAGGTCATGCCATCGATCTGGGAGGACATCAAATGGTTGGACGAAAGGATGAACTGATGCGTGTGCATCGTCCGAGACTACAAAAACCAAACCGAAGGAGACAACCAATGAGTGATTACAAGCAGCGGATGATCCGCGAACATCGAGAATTGCAGGAGCGTATCAGCAAGCTGGCGCACATGCTTGAGGGCTACGCGGAGGGCACGTTGGACTTCACGCCCGCGTGCTCCTTCCAGCTCCTTGAAAGCCAATTGTACGCGATGGGGACATACGCGAACATCTTACAGGAGCGTGCGCGTATCGAACAGGTGGATTTGAACGCGCCTCTTGAGGGAGGTGAGTCTGGTGAGGTTCCACAGGATTAGCCCGTGTCCCAAATGCGGGGACAAGCGATTCAAGCTGATTTACGAGAGTCTGGAGGCAGACGATGAGTGACAAGGCGATGCCGTTGGGCAAGAAGTTCAAGGTCCGGTTGACCATCACGCCGGAGGAAACCGGAACGCCCGTGGACATGCTGGGATTCACGTTCACCAGCGGCAAGAACGGGCATACGACACTGAACGCACAGTACAGCAACATTCCCAAACTGGCTGATGACGGGCTCGACTCACTGTCGATTCTCGTGATCCTCAAAACACTGGAGATGTGGGCCCAGAAGGGATATGAGCTGTTCCAGCCCATCGCTCAACGATTTCACGGAGACGGACGATGAAGGCGACGAGGGGGACGGACGTGGAGATCGAACGACGGTGCGGCATGGTCACAGGTGCCTCCTGCGGGAATGTGACCCTGAGCTGGATTCCCGGAGACGGCCGAAACGGCACCCGCTCATGGGTGCTGGCCACTCATGATGGCGACAGCATCCGCCGCATCCGGTTGAGCCGGAACGAGCTCGGCGACCTGGAGGACATCCTCCAATCAATCGCGAACGAGGAGAAGGAACTGCGAGGTGGACAATGAGTTGGCTTGATGACTTCTACCGGATAGTCGGCAAAGGCGACGTGTGGGACTCCGATTTCATTCGCAACGGCGAAAGCTTCTACTGCCCCCAATGTGGCAGACACCTAAAGGCCGCTACAGGAACCGTGAAAGGCTCCGAGGAGAAACGCTATCGGTTCAAATGCGTTGACCGAATGCATTACCGCACCAAGTGGCATGAGTCGTATCAGGCCGCGTTGATGGAAATGATCGAGACGTTCGAGAAAGGGGAAAACGCATGAACAAGATTCAGCTTACGGACCATTTGGCCGCGCGAATCAGCGCGGAAGGCACCTGCGGCCGTTATCGAGCCAAAATCTACGAGGACGGCGACTTCAGAGAGTCCCTGTACGCCATGAGCCTCAAACGTCTCAAGCGCAAATGCTTGAAGTATGCGAATCGTGAACGCAAGGCCATCGCATATGTCGCCACGCTCAAGGAGGAGTCATGAGCGTAAGCAGTCTCAAAACGCGAAGAAGGAAATCGAAATGAGTGATAAGGATATGGTCACGGTTTACGAACGACGTGACGGCAGCAAACCCGGATTATGGTCCGTGTACTGGTATTTGGGGTGGGATGTGTTTTCCTCGTTCTCCCTCGCGGTGGGCATCACGTCAAAGAATACGATGATGGTCATTGTTCAAGCGTTCTGTCTGCTGTGTTTTCTTGGATTAACCGTCTGGCAGTTGAACCATCTGACTTGGAACATCACCGACTATCGGGTGCGTATCAGCTCTAATTTGGAGAAGGGGGCTCATGTTGAGCAAAGCGACAAGTAAAGCATGGCAACTACTCATTGAAGACTCGAACCGTCCGGCAGAGGAGATTCGCTTGGCTACCGGACTTCGGGTCGATGTGATCGAGCAGATGCGCGGGGACGTGCAAAAACGACTGCGAGACAACCCGGAGTTCTGATTATGAGACCGAGTTATCTGCCCGTCCAGTATGAGCATTGCCCGTACTGCGGAGGAATCTTGAACGTATTCGGGGATTGCGTGGACTGCCAGTTTCACGATGACCCGACTGAATGGTGGATGGACGAATGAGCCGACAGAAAGCCAAAGGCACACTGCTTGAATCCAAGGTGGTCAACTATTTGCGCGCCCGGTTGGGTGACAGCGAGCAGACGATACACCGTGAAGTGTTGCATGGGACGAAAGACCAGGGCGATATCACCGGTCTGCGTATCCACGGCCAGCCGGTCGTATTGGAGTGTAAAAACTACAGCACCTATACGGGGAGACTCAAGGAGTGGATGCAGGAGGGCCGTACCGAGGCTGGTAACGCTGACGCACCTTACTGGTTCGTCGTGTTCAAACAGAAGGGTCTCGGCTTGAACACGTTGTCAAGCATGGACAACCAGCCCGTGCTCACCGACTTAAAGACCCTCGCATTGATAGCAGGACATGGAATCATCGAAGGAGACGAAGAATGAGCTACGACCTGTTCATAGTGGACAAGGACTTGCCGGAACCGGAATGGTTTGACGTATGTGAACTGGACGGCGAGCATGGGCGGACCGGCGCTCATGGCCGTTATTTCAACTACACGTATAATCTATCCGCGTTTTTCACCGATTACAAGGTCAATCCTAAGCATGACCTGGACGGGTTGACGGCCGGGGAGGCCGCAGCCCGTATCGACAAGGCGTTGAAAGACATCTACTTGGAACCATTGTATGTTTTGCGCGGCAAATACAATCCGCCGAACTATTGGGGCAGCGTGGACAGCGCCATCGCATGGTTGAAACTGATATACGACTATTGCCGGGAACACCCGGACTATATCGTGAGGGAACGCTCCTAAGGGGAAATGATGGAAGATAGGAAACTCGTTGATTTCGCCCGTTGGCTGAACGATCATCCGGGCGAATGGAATCTTTGGCCGTATCTCATTCCCATACAGGCCGACCGCAGGGATACCGTCGCATCGATGAGGCTTGTCATGGAACGCATCAAAAACCATCAGTACGACGAGTTCCGCGTGGACACCGTATTGCTCGAATACGAACTATTCAACGGTTTCATGGGCTTCGATAAGGGCAGCGTGCATGAGAATGGTCTCGCGTTGAAGATGAGGCTCAAAGCATGACCGCGCGCGGAGACGACCGGAAACTCATGCACTGGATAGCCTCGCACGGCTACACGGTGGTACGCGCCGGCAGCGGCCACTGGAAAGTCTACGACAACGGCGTGCTGCTCACGGCGACGAGCGGCACGCCATCGGACTGGCGAAGCCGCCACAACTTCCTACAAGATTTAAGGAGACGGAATGAGCGTTGTGGGCTTGGCGCATTTCATTGAACTGGCCGTGTTCTTCATCATCGGGATACAGGCGTTCTGCTACCTACCCAGGAAATGGAATATATCCCTATTCGATGCATTCGACGACGCGATGATAATCATTGCTTTCTCCTTTGGATTGATAGCGGCTTTCGCAGCGTATGGCGTCTGCTGGGCGTTCATGCAAATGGTGTTCCCCGATTACACGTACTGGCTGATAGGAGCATGACAATGGTACGCAAAGGATACGTTCAACTGGTCAACGGCTTCTACATGAACCGTAAGGTGCGAAAACTCAGGCACACATGCCCGAGCGCGATAGGTGCGTTCGCAATGATGCTCACGTTCTGCGGAGACAATCTTTCAGACGGACATATCAGCGAAGACGATGCGCTTTACGTGCTGGATATCACCGATTCAGAACTCGATGCGCTTTGCGAAGTCGGCATGATCGAGCCGGACGGGAACAACGGGTACTACATTCACGACTATCTCGCACACAATCGAAGCCGTGAACAGGTGCAAAAGAAGCGCGAAAGCAATGCTGAAAATTACCAAAAAAAAAACAAGGCGAAAACCTCCGATTCAGATAACTTTCAGACGGCTGAATCGCGTCTGAATCGGGACAAACACCAGAACACCAGAACACCAGAAGAATTATCTAAAGATAATTCAACTCCCCCTACCCCCTCAAAGCCTGACTTCGATGGACTGCTCGACAGTCTTGAGCGTATTTACCCGACGAACAGGTTCGACGGGAAGACCTCTCAGGCTCGAATGCAGTTGGAAATCGAATGGCCCAAGATCGTGAAAGCCGCCGGCGAGGCTGACCCGTGCGAGTTTCTTGAAGCCAAAACCCGAGCGTATGTCGGGGCCACCGAGGAACGGTTCGTGAAGACGTTCAGCCGGTTCATCGGCGGGGAACTGTACGCACGCAACTGGGAGAAACCCAAACCGGAGACCCCAAGGGCCCGGCAAGTCCAGCCGGTCAAGTCCCGCAGCCAGCAGAATCTCGAAGCGAACATGGCGAAAACCTGGCAGTACATGACCGAGGAGGAGCGTGCCCGATACTCGCAGGGAGGTCTCAATGCTTAGCAAGGGTGAGGCGGCGGCGTTGTTGTCGCTGATTAACGCGCATCACGGCAACGCGCAGTGGGATGATGTTCAGCTTGACGCTTTTTATTCGGAACTGCGTTCGGATATCACGGCGGTGGAGGCGCGTGAGGCCGTTCGACGCTTCTACGCGGACAACAGCACGGGTCGCTGGTGTGGTTCCGGCGACATCAACGGCATCGTCCGCAAGCTGCGCAACGGTGCGAAACCGTCCGAAGCGCAGATAGGCCGGGAGTGCGAACGTCTGGGACTGGTGGAAGATCAGGCGTGGTTGTATCGCCGGCAGCGCATGATGGGCCGTTCCTCGGACGAGTCTCGACGGGTGGCGTTGACTGCGCGAGACCCGTTGCGTTTGCCGCCCGCGAAACCCAAACGCAGGCGTGAGGGCGGTGGTTTCAACCCGGGTTTGGGCGTGGCGTTGGACGAGGTTCTGGCGACACGCCGTCCGGCTGAACAATAACCGGTTTGATGGCATAATTAAGAGTTGCTGACACGTCCGAGACCTTCAAAAAAACCGAAGGTCAAGGTCACTATTGTCTTTTTCCACTGAAACTACGAGGCTTTGCCGCTACCACGGTTGCTGGCGGGATATCGTCACCGACGCGCCGTCGCCGCTTATCGGACATGGCGTCGAACCGAATCTGAATCTCCTGTGCGACAAGCACGCCAGCCAGTTGACCGGCGACCTGCGATGGTTGGACCGCAGTCTGCCCGACCTGTGCGAGTATCGCATCAACCGCGCCTACGGGCACAAGAACGGTGGCGGCGGTCAATCCGGCACCGCTCCCGCACCGTTGCGCGAAGCCCTGCATGATCTGCTGTACGCGGACGATGACCACGGTTATCCGGGTTTGCAGGGCACGTTGTACGAGTGGATGCGCAGTCTGAAAATCAATCTGCCCGAGTCCACGCCACTGTCGGACATGGTTCACCGTATCGCCAATCATCCGAAACTCATGGAGCATTCCAGCACCCCCGTGTACGCGGAACTGGTTCACAGTCTGACACGCAAGCTGCGTCGTTTCCTCGCGGACGATGACGGGGAAACCGTACTGTACGGCTCATGCCCCGCCAACGGGTGCTTGGGTCAGCTTTCCTGCTATGCGGACGCGGAGACGGCGAAATGCCCGAAATGCGGTTTCAGTATGCCGGTAGCCCTTATCAGGGCGGAACGGGTGAAACGTCTCCTCCAATCGGAGGCGGTGAGAACCCGTGGCGAACTGTTGGACATCATCAAGGCGTGCGGGATGCGCGTGAACCGCAGCACTTTGCGTAGTTGGATACATCGAGGCCAGTTGCCTCAGCAGGGCGAGGATGCGTACAGCAATCCGCTTTACCGGTTCAGTGATTTCTACCGTCTCGCGTCCGGCTTGTCGGAGGATGCGGACGTGTGGGAGATCATGCAGGTTTCGCAAAACCAATCCAAGGAAGGAGACGACAAGTGAGCAATCAGATTCAACCATTTGACTTCAACGGCATTCAGGTGCGTGTCCTAACCGACGAACACGGCAACCCGTGGTTCCTTGGAGCGGACGTATGCACCATTCTCGGTACGGCCACCAACCATATTCGGGAATACCTCGATGCCGATGAAATCACCAATATCCGTAGTACGGATATTGCTCAGAACGGCGGCAAGGCACCCGTTTTCGTGTCCGAGTCCGGCCTGTACTCCCTCGTGTTACGCAGCCGCAAGCCCGAGGCTCGCGAGTTCAAACGCTGGGTGACGCATGAGGTGCTGCCATCGATTCGCAGGCATGGTGCGTACATGACCGAATCGACTTTGGAAAAGGCAGTCACCGAACCCGACTTCCTTATCCGGCTTGCCACGCAAATCAAACAGGAGCGGGCGGAAAAGGAGAAGGCCCAAGCACAGGTCGAACGGATGCGTCCCAAGGCATTGTTCGCTGACGCTGTGGAAACCTCGAAGACCAGCATCCTTGTGGGCGACTTGGCGAAAGTCCTGAAAGGCAATGGCGTGGATATTGGCGGCACTCGCTTGTTCGCGTGGCTGAGGGACAACGGATGGCTGATGAAAACCGGCAGCTCTCGCAACATGCCCACGCAGAAATCTATGGAATTGGGCTTGTTCGAGATCAAGGAAACCACCGTGGTTCACTCGGACGGTCACACGACCATCAACAAGACGCCGAAAGTCACGGGCAAAGGTCAGACGTTCTTCGTCAACAAGTTCCTCGGACACAGGGAGATTACTCAATGAGCATCAATCTTGGCACCACGGAAGTGGAATTGAGCTTGTACTCCAAGGCGCTTCAACTAGCCACGTTCACCGTGGAAGTCCCGGTGGTGGGCGAACTGGAACCGGGCAGCGTGTTTATAGGTGACGACATGCGACCATGCGCGCACGCGACCGTGATGCCGCCGCCCGACGGTTCCGTCGAAAAGGCCGTTGGAGCCGGTGTTGAAGCGTTTCAGAAGGCGTTCAACGAGTCGATGGAATCGAGGGGCATGTGAACCGGCTGAAACGACTGTTGCACTTGGAGGAGCCGGACCGGTCGAAAAACCGGAACCTGAACCACCGGTAGTGGAACCAGTGCCAATCATCTTGTTCATGCTCCTATTGGGAGCCGTCGCTATTATCGAGAATCGGAGGAAACATTGACCGAGGAAACAATGAACAGCATGACTAAGGGAACCATTTTTACGGCTGGCTCATTAGGCGATTTGCCTGATTTCAACCAGTGGCCTATATGGTTCACGCCGAAACTGATTCTGATTATCAACCATGCGTGCCGTAGGTTCATCACACGTTACGCAAAAGGCGTGGACGGTAAAATCGTTCAGCGTTTCTATCGCGCACTGAGGGACGCATGGCTTCGGGGATACATGACCACTATAGAGGCATGGGCGGAGTTTTACGTATTCGTAGCGCATTTCCACCGCCACTACCTGCTGTGATAGGAATGCCGTCCTAGTGTGCTTCCATGAGAGGCAGTGACGGCTTTTAACACGCCTATCATAGCTTGAAACCCGTGAAAATCTATTTTTTATTGATCTTCACGGGTTTCAGTGAATGAAAAGCATGTTTTCGTATAATCGGGCCCACATTTATGGTTTTATTCGCTTCGCTCACACATCAGCGGAGCCGACACGTCGATTTCCGAGCCAAGCGGCGCGGAAAGCACCTCATGCACGTCCGGCGCAAAATACAGGTTGCCTCTTCCAGACGGGTACACACGCAGTACGCCCACGGACACCAGACGCGAAAGCGCGTGCTGCACCGCTGACGGGCTCTTGCCGAACCTCCTCCTCAGCGCACGTGTCGTCACGGTAGGCTGTCCGATAAGGTACATCGCCGTCTGCACGGACAATCCACTGTAATTGTGCGCGTCCAGAAGACTCCGATACTTCTGCCGAACGTTGACCAGACGTTTGACGCGCAGCAAGGCGTCCTCGCAGGATTCCTCGACACCTTGGCAGAAGAACAGTATCCAGTTCTCCCAATCACCTTTCGTGGAAACGCCAAGCAGCCTATCCTGATATTCAGGACGACGACGCTCGAACCACGGTGACACCGACAGCAATGGCTGGCTCAGTAATCCACGGCTCATCATCTGCAACAGCACCAGCAACCTACCGATTCTTCCATTGCCGTCAGTGAACGGGTGCATCGTCTCGAACTGGTAGTGGAACATCGCCATATCCAGCACAGCCAGCCCCGGCTCATTGCGGGACCGCCACCAGTCAACAAGCGACCGAACCGCTATGTCCAAGTCCTGCCCGGGCGGCATGGGAACGAAACGCGCATCCTCGATACGCCGCGTGGGCGAGCCGATGAACACCTGGGTTGACCGTATGTCCCCGGCCTGCGGATTGTCGGACTTCGTGCCCTTTACGAGAAGCTGCTGCAATTCGCGTATGAGGGACAGGCTTATGGGGTGCCCGGCCTGAATCTGACCTATGCCGCATTCAGCCGCATCGAGATAGTTCAATACCTCGCGCATGGACTCGCTCAAACCGCTCTTGTCCTCACCCACCTCGTAATCCTGTGCGAGAACGGTTTCCAACGGCTCGAACGTGCCCTCCAGAGCGCTTGTGCTCTGCGCTTCGCGTCGCATGGTCGGACGGCGCAGCATATCCGGGTTTGGTAGATCCTCCCCCAGTTCGCTCAGTCTCGCCAATGCCATCGAGGCTCGAGACACCACGCCCATGACACGTGGAGAAAGCGCAGGATAATCGCCAAGCGGGTTCGGTACGAACGAATACGTATCGTATTGCATCAGACCGTATCTTGTGGCGTACTCGCCCGATAGTCTACGCAGCTCGCCTGGCGCGTCAGGTGCAAACATTTCTTTTCTCATGTCACTAACTATACACATTTCTTGAATTGTTCATACTAAGATTCCGCAAATCATAGTATGAAGCATGGGTTGACCATACACTATCCTTCGTATTCCTTGCATAGGTCGGCGGCGAACTTGGCGAGATTATCCGGGTCAAGCTCATAGTTTTCGCCGGCCTCCCCAGCTTCGTCGTAATATTTCAAGACTTCGCGTAGCGCGTTCTCCATACGTTTCGCGTGCTGCCACCGACGTAACGAGTTCATGGCATGGTCTAATGCCGGGTCATTCGTTTCACTCATTTGATTACCTCGTTTCCGTTGAACCAGTAGCCGTTCTCAAAATCCTGATTGCTTCGCCATTCCTTGTAGTCGAGAACGGCACGAAGATTAGTATCGTCTCGACGGATCAGTTTCCGTTTCACCGCGTCGATAACATCCTTGAACCATTGCCGGCGCAGCTTCCACCACGTCATACGCTCGTAACGCGCTCGATAATCGGCCGTGTAGCCGAGGAACTTGTAATAATCGTTCAATTGATTGCCTCCTGATTCCAGTCCAACATGTCAGCGGCCAACCATTGACCGCCGCCCGAAGCATTCGCGTACAGCCAAGCCCGATATGAGATTCGAGCCGCCTTATCGCGCTTTACCCATGCCTGAAGCCACATGAGACGCAACCTCCAGCCGGGTATGCGCCGCCACAGTTCCGTGTTCGTGGCCTGGTCGAAACGCTCGTAACGGTAGACAGCGGTAATCATTCCGACTCCCTGGAATCAAGTTCCGCACCATCCTGGCGACTGGCGGCGAACACGTCACTGCCGATATCGTCAACGTCGTATAGGTCGCCGTCACCGTTCTCCCCCACCCAATCGCGCAGTTCGGCGAAGGTCAATCCCCTGGGGGCCTTGATCTGCCGGTATTCGACTGTCGTGACATGCTGGGAGATACGGTAGGTCTCCATACCGTCGCCCTCCGCCATCGCGGCGAAAAACTTCAAACTGGCACGGACCTTGCGCATGCGACTGTACGCCGTATCGACAGGCACAAGGTCATTCATCATCTGGGCCACATCATCGCCGGCATCATAGCCGCCGTCCGCAAGCTCCCTCAACTGGTGTCGCACGTGCTCCAGCGAATCCCATTCGACGAAAAACTCACGGCCGGACGGCAACCCATCAACCTTATATCCATCCAATACCCACAGGACCCGCGCCTCGGGCATGCCCCGCACCTTTTGGCGTACATCCCCCAGTCCCGAGCTCTCAATCAACGCCTGCAAATTCTCCAACTTGTCTTCCATGACAAAACCTTCCTTTGTATTGTCCCGTAAAACGATTGACGGGACAATAGACCGCTCCAGAGTCCCGTCTAAATGCTGATTTATATGAAAACCGCACCATAGAAAGCCCATAGTACGGTTCTAAATGATGGTTTATATAAGAACAGCCCCATAGAACAAGTCCATGAGGCCATGAAAACGATAACGGCTATACGCTCCGCCTGTATGGTGGAATATCCAATGTGGCTTGAAGCCCGTCGTTGACATGTTCGGCATCCCTTAACGAGAGTCGTCCGAACCATTGCAGCAATTCGCTCTTGTTGAAGTAGAAGCGTTGCGAACAGCGCACGAGTGACGGCTTCGCCAGTCCCTCGGCTTTCCAGTCAAGCAGTGGAACGTCGCCGGCCTCATCCCAATCAGTGTTGCCGGTTATCTTCGCCACGATACCCGACACCAGATCGCCGTCAACCTCGGTGATTACCACGGGACGCGGCTTCCCGATACCGGGATGGTCGGGAAACTCGACCCACATCAGCCACACGTCATACAGGCGCGGTTCATTTGGCGTACTGGTCATAGACATCATCCTCCGAATCATTCCAATCGGCGGGCAGTATCACATGGCCCTTCTCCGAACGCTCGAACATGTATGCATTGTGAACAGGCGGCACCGGATAACCGTCCGGCGTGTGCCGCGTCGGCTTGAACGGCAACCCGTTGTCCACCAGAGACTGGCGTAGGAACATGTTGACGGCGGTGCTCAGGCTCATGCCCATGGAATCGTAGAGCGCGGCGGCACGCGCCTTGACATCATCATCGATATTGGCTACCAGCTTACCCATAACAACCTCCTTAACGGTTAACAGATGGTATCAATCATATACCATATTGGGATAGAATAGTATCCGAATTTTTACCAGTAGATGTAAATCTCACCCGCCTTGTGTTTCCACCCGTCCAGCGCGATGGGAAACGCCTTGCGATATTCAGGTGCCAGACTCTCAAGAAAAACAGCGTAATCATCGAACGAGAACCTGTCTTCATACTGTGCCTCAGTATCGTGTACCACGCCGTCCAGTTCGTCCAGCATGTTCATGAACTGTTGGGTTTCGCCATTGGCGATACAAGTATTGGGCGACCGTAGGGATACGCCACCAGCCGTCCAAGCGTTCTCGGACGCTGTAGTCGCTCAACGTAAGTTTGATAGTGGCGCTCATAATAATCTCCTAAAAAGTATTGGTTTGGTTTATAGGTATGGGATGCCGCCCAGCGGAAGTGAGGAAAACGCCAGGCGGCAGGAATCAATAGGCGCGGATGACCGCCACACGGCCATTGTCGGAATACTCCACCTTGCAATATGAGTCAAGATAGGACTGCTCCGCAATATAGCCACCTTCCATAGCCTCGCAGTAGGCCCATGCGGACACCCAGTGCCAGAAACGCCAACCGCAGTGATGGAACGTGCACGGGTTGATCTCATGCCAGCTGACCAGCCATTCCACTGCGTCGGTCAGCCACTCCCAGTAGGCGCGTGGCTTGCTGATTCGAGTGTAACGGTAATAGTCATTCTTGTCTTGCATATAGTAAGTGGTCATTTGAAAAGCTCCTTAGAACAGTGGCAGCGCGAACCGTGAATCCGGTAGGATCGTCGCGTTCAACGCCGCCAGTATCAAATCGGTTTTATGCCGTGGAATGTTGGCGCGCACCGCCGCGATATTATCCGGCGTGTACACGGCCCCCGACGACTCCATAACCTCACGAATCTTGCTCGTAGGTATTTTGATTTCCATCAATCCACCCCCAGCAAATCATCGATAAGCATGACGATAGCCGTCTGATAACGCTGATACGTGGTGGAATAACCGCAGTCGTAGATCTCACGCGCTCTCTTATCCAGCACGTCCAACGACAAACCGGAATCGGCTATCAAACGTTCCATTTCATCATGGTCAGGCGGCGTACTGGGCATACAGCCGACACCCTCCAGGGTATCGATGGCACGCCGGCGTAAATCATCCGTGAAACCATGCTGACCATCGAACACGGCGGATAGCTCATCTTCGTTGTCGTCAGCCATTTCCCACGCCGACTTCAACAACAGTCGCGTGGCCATGTCTCTCAGCTCGCTCATGTCACGCCGCCTTAGCCCACAGGTCACGGGCAACGGCCACGTAATCGGCCACCGCCTGTTCTAACTGCTTGTCACCGCCACGCTCATACCTTGCACGGTAGGCGACTACGCATTTGCCGTTGGCCGAAGCGATGTACGCCACCTTTTTACCCTTGCTGGTACGGAACGCCTTGATATGGCCCAAACCTTGCAGTTCCGGGCATTCCTTAGCCATCATCAGGTCAGGCAGAGTCGCGTAGGACACGGCAAACGTGTTGACCTTGGGCGGGACTTCAGCAATCTCCTGAGTAATCGGCGCCGGCTCATCATCCAGAAACTCATCCTCACCAGCCCACTTGCTCTCATCTTCAACAGGTACAGGCACCGGCCAGTGAACGCCGCTCAGGAACCGTTCGCCATCATTGCGCCAGTTCATATCAACCAGCGGATCAGCCTTAATGGCGGCCACACGTTTCGCGTCCATACCGGTAGGCACCGGCACCCGAACGATTCCACATCGTTCCGAGTCAGGCACCAGCAACCAGCCATGCTCAAGGTCAACCGAACTTGACTTCATGCCGTTCAGAAAATCCTCATACTGGACTCCCCTGGCCTGAACGTTCCACGCGGTACCCTCGGACGTTTGGGACAACGACCAGACTCGTTTCACCCTAGCGTTGACATACCTCACGTCGTATTTCGAGCCGTCCTTGCGTAGTCGTACCCACATGCCGCTTACGGCATTCACGTTACGCGACGGATCATTAGCAAGTTTCTTCATCGGAATTTACCTCACTTCAAAAAATCGATTGTCAGATTTGCACGCCACGGCGATAGGCGTAATCGCCATACACGCAAGTCACGGTGTCATTAACGCCGTAAGGCGTGGAACATTGGGGAGTCGGCTGAACGACGCCGACGCCACGAAGAATAAGCACGGCCATAATCAACACGGCCACGAGCAGAACACGACGGGCTTTCATCGGCAGTCACATCCGCATGTCCAGCCGGCGCCGCACCTGCCGCATACAACCTCGGTGTAATAACAGCCGGTACCATCATCATCGTCGATGTATTCATCGAGCAGACTATCAAGCGCCGGAAAACCACCCTCGTTATACGTGCGACAAACCTCACGAATGTCGTAACCGTTGTTGACCCAAAGCATGTAGGCGGAAGCCATGTAGAACGGACGACTACGGAAAACCTTATTCCAGTCTTCTTTCCCGATAAAGTCGCCGTTGGGACTGTCCCACAGATGGTAGATGCCCCACCATTCAGGGTTACGGTTGGCCGCGTGCTTCTTCAGTTCCGCGTCAACTTTCCAGCACATCGCCTCAAGCTCGATATCGCTAAGTATGATGATTTCCTTAAAACAGCGGGGCACGGCTCCCATGCCATGCCCCGAAACGAATTATTTAACGATGGACTCGCACCATGTAGCCGAGTCCCCAGTGGTCGATCACGGCAATCACTCCGCGTAATATGCGGCCGGGTTATTCTGCATGTCAACACGCCGCCATGCCCTGACCAGTTCGACAGTCGAAGCATACCGTTCAACAGCCGACCGACTACGGTCGTACCGGACGGCCATATCATTGTCGAAACCGATAACCGTGTCCGCCATGATATGACGCGCCTCTTTTGCCGTGATGGCCTCACGATGCCAGTTGCCATCAAAAACGTCGTCGGCAACCCAAGCGTCACGCTCAGCCCTCGAATCAAACACCATGAGATACCCCGGCCATGACCCGTCATCCCATTTTTTGCCGACACCGTAAGTCCAGTAGAAAGCGTAATGATAGCGTGCCATCATGCCACCTCGCCATCGAAGTGACATTCGGCGGCTACCGCGTACAGCACGTCATGCATGGTGTCGGTACTGTAGCCGTTGATATCGGTGACAACTTGCAAAGTCTGCTCGGACACACCGTAATCATCTTTCAGCGCGTCCCACATTTCCTCGATAGACATTGTTGAATCTCCCTTGAATTGATGAAGCGCGGAGACAGCCGCGCGACTGATTGAATCTGATTGAAAGTTAGTAGCGTTCGCCGATTAGCACGCCGTCTTGGTAGATGTACAGGCCGGTACCGCGTCCGTTGCCCATTCGAGCACTATCCCAGTAGCAGAGTCCAGCTTGACCCGAGCCGTCTTCGTTCTCACATTGCGGGATGTTCGCGGTATCACTACCGCAAGCGGACAGGGTGAAAAGTGTGATTAACGCGGCTGAAGCCGCCAGAATTTTACGCATGGTTCCTCACTTCCATGTGAGGCGTGCTAAGATAGCACAGCCTCGATTTGATTGATTGGTTAGAGAACTTTCAACTTAAGGCACGCGGCTAGGTAGTTGGCGCTACTTAGCCGCATTCTTTTAACGCATCAGGTCGCTCGGTTGGCAGTTGAGTGCACTGGATATCTTCAAAGCGTTTTCAAGAGTCATGTTCCGAACGTCTCGCCGCCCGGTCTCATAACTGCTGATGATTGTTCGCGCTATTCCAGTGCGCTTGGCTAGCTCAACTTGTGTTAAGTCGGCTTGTTTGCGCAGTTCCTTAAGTCCCATAGGCTTACCCGCTTTCTCTAGTAGTAGGTAAACCAATTATGACAGCAAAATGTATCATTTGCATGTAGGGAAACACTGTTAAGTTCTCAAACTTGCTTTTGTCTTGCCCGATTGGGCTTGATAATTGATAGCATAACGTATCATTTTGGTTTAAACAAATCGGCGTGTCGGAAAACCAGCACGCCGAACAGCTCACGCTGACGCGAACTCACGCACCAGCGCGTGCCGCATGATGTCATCAGCGGACACGCCACGACGTTTAGCGACGGCATCCAACATGGCCGACATGTCAGCGCTTAACGAAAACGTCCGACTGACAGCATCCGCCTGAGCGACGGGAACGACAGGCCCGGAATACACCGCACCCGGCCTTCCGCCGAACTCGCCGTTATCCGCATCGTCGGCCCACTTGTCCAACATGTCATCAGTGACCACACGGCCACCCTTCGCAACAAAAGACATGACACTTCCTCCTTTACAAAAGTTTCAGTTCCCGCAGCACCTTCGGCGTCGCACGCATGGCATGGAACACATGCCAACGATCCGACTCATCTAGTACCGCCACCATTTCCAGCAAACGCCCGTATTCGTCGTATCCAACCGCCACATAACGCAACGGGTCGGTATCCTCACGCGCCATAAACCGCACGACGTTCGACCATGCCACGCGCACCGAATCAGCGGACACGTCGGGATGTCGAGTCTGGATACGCGGGTCAACGACGATATCGCCAACCGGCACGGCTCACCACCTTTCGATATAACAGGTTCCAGCGTATCCCGTCCACCTTGGGACACGCTATGAGTGCCTAGACTATGGGATAAACCCAGTGAGCTAGGCCGACTGTGTACAAGGCCCACAGTCAGGCGAAGAATTGATTAGGGCACACACCTAGCTTTCGCTAGTGTTTTCTTTCGGCTCACTAGGAGCCTCAGCAAGCGCAAACATCTCGGATAAATCGTTAGCCATCTTGCGCCGCCCCAACGCACGTAACCATTTAACAGCCATCTCTAACGTCATGTTTTTTGTATCGAGATGCCCATTCTTGTACTTGGATACCGTGGTACGAGGTATGCCGATTTTATCGGCTAACTGTTGATTATCCAGATTCTTGCTGTCTTGCAATTCCCTGTAGTCCATGGCCCACCTCGCTATCTGTTTCAGTGGGCCTAATTATACCTTTGGCTTATTCGCAGACGGAGTTTCTGATGCCATCGCGCCGCGTTCTCTCAGCGGCCCCCGCACTACTCGCAAGACCTCTGCCTTGCTTCATTATCCCTCACCAGTCCTTGACTGGGTATCGGTAACACTATTCAATTCTCAAACTCTCATGTCACTCGGGATAGCTCTCACCTATCACCGGGACTTCGTGCGCCGCTGGGACTCGAACCCAGTACCCGCCTATCGGCGGCGCTGTCAGTAGTTGAGCTCGGCCCACACTCGGTCAAACTTGCGGTAGAGCTCGGCGGGGTATTCCTCGTTGTCGTCCATCTCGATACCGAGGGACATGGCCGTGATGTCCAGCACGTTGTCATAGGTGCAGGGCTTGCATACCGTGGCCAGGTCTACCGCCGCTCTAAAGGCTTTGGCTTTAATCTCCGTGGTGTTCATCTCGGGGTTCCTTTCTTGGTGTTCCGTGGTTGATGGCTATCACTATACGCGGTCCAATACTGGAACGCAAGTCAGTAGCGATTGAACCACCCGTAAACCATTGGAAACACTAGCCTCACTCGGCGTGTCGAAACCCACGATTCACGACGAAAAACCGTGAGTATATACCTTATATACCAAATAAAGGCTTAACGAGAATATTCTCAATAATAAATATCAGAAAACAAAACCTGAGTCCACCACACTCAACTATCGAAAGTTGAGCCACGACACACCAAGATTGACAAACCACACCACACTGCTATCATTCTTCGCCCACACACGGGCACGACCACACAACAGCCAGGACAGCCCCACACCCACCACACACAGCACACGGCCACATCACGGCCACACGGATAGGGCTAGCCACGCCACGACCGCACGACCACACACACCACGCATAGGCACGCGCCGCCCACACACACCCATACGCACGCCCACGCACACACCCGCGCGACACCACCACCAACGAGTAGACACGCCCACATAGGGCCGGGAGGGGTACCCCCACCCAATAAAAAACAAGGCCGCTAGGTGTCTGGTTTCGCCCGTGAATGCCGCTCCCAGACTTTTTTGAATTAGCGTGACATGGTGTGTCGCACCAATGATTGCAACGGTTTTCGGGCTGTGGTCTTTTCCGGTTTCTGTGCAACGCTTGTTGCAACGCTTGTTATGAGTAAACTGTCGTGTAGATGGATTGTCGGGGATTGGAGCAAGGCTCAGATTCCTGACAAATTATTATTCACCCCGTATGCCATTGGCGTCGGGGTTTTGTTTTTGCCGTGCCTTTAGATCACATCAACAGACAGTGTTGGTGTCGTTTCTTGAACCGGGGCGCGGTGTGGACGGTTGGCAGAGTCCGGTTGATTGCAGTGGCTTGCTAAGCCGCCGAACGTCGTTTTGGCGTTCCGCGAGTTCGAATCTCGCACCGTCCGCGAAGTATCGAGGGTCGCTCCCTTGGTGCTTTATGAGGTTGGCTGAATAAACCCGGATTGCATGTATGCCGGGTTAAGGCTGCGTCACGGCTTAGCGGCACCCTTTAGCGGGGGAAGTGTGACGAGGAACGCTACAGCGGTACACGGTTAGTGCATCACATGCTCGGCGTTGGTGGTAAAACGCAATCCACCACCTCGCAATTCTTAGCTCATCTACATGTCGTAGAAGGAGTTTCCTAGGTCGTTTCTATGAAGCGGCCTTTGTTTTCCCGATCTGGTCTGCTACGTAGGGGCTAGGGGTGGATGACCTACGGGTCGCGCCACAATCGGGGTCTGGCGGTAGGCACGTGGAGTGCGCGTCGGCTGTAACCCGACTGCCTTTGGCAATGGGAGTTCGATTCTCCCTGCCGCCACAATCGCAATGTAGTGCCAAATATCTGGTTGTTAGGACTGGGGCTGAATACCTAGGGGTCCCGGTCGCAGAGAACGTCGGGTAGCGCCCGGAGATCGTCGCATTATATTCGTGCGGCGCGTTGCGAGATTTGGAGAGGCCAGCCGATTGGCGGCGGCAACTGTTCCGAAAACAGTCTGCCCTTACGGGCGTGTGGGTTCGACTCCCACTCTCTCCGCGTGGACGGCTGGTCGGACGTCCTGGTGCGAAATATTACGACCTATATGCCTGTAGTTCAGTTGGTAGAACGGCGGTCTCCAAAACCGCAGACGTGAGTTCGATTCTCACCGGGTATGCGATGCTGGTAGCTCAGTTGGCTAGAGCGTATGGCTACGGTCATAGGGTCGGTGGTTCGAGTCCACCCCGGCACTCACAACGCCTTCGAGAAGAGGCGCCTCTTGGCGGTGACAGCTTCTCGGTCATTGCCAGTCGCCGGCGGCGGCTTCATGCCATGCTGCACGGTAATAACTGAATAGCTCTCCCCTTGTGGGAGACGTGGCATTGTAGCTCAGTTTGGTGGAGCGGACGCCTCGTAAGCGTCAGGTCGTCGGTTCAATTCCGGCCATTGCCTCTAGGAACCGGTGCGTCCGTGGGCCAACTCCCTTGTATTTGGATTAACCCCGTTGGAATGCTCGCTCGCCACGCTCCCACCGGTTCCGCCCCCTTTACCTGTTGGGAGGTTTTTCGTGCGTTGGAAAAATTCCCATCGTAAGGAGCGGTTCAATCCCGATTGGCCACGTATCCGACATGAGATTCTGGAGCGTGACCGGTTCGCGTGCCAGTGGCCCGTGACCGACGAGTTCGGTTTCACTCACATCTGCGCCCAGCCCGCGAACGAGGTGGATCATAAGGTTCGCGCCACGAACGGCGTGGACGATGATTCGCCCGAGAACCTGTGGGCCTTATGCCAGTACCATCATTCGCAGAAGACAGCGCAGGAGTCCACTGAGCAGCGGCGCATGAACCGTGAACGCCGGAAGGAGCAGGAATGGTATTCGCATCCGGCGTATCGACGGACTGTCTCGTAACGGGTTGCGGCGAGCTTGCCGTGGCCGATGGATTGTGCCGTAGCCATTACAATCGCAAGGCTTATTCCGGTAGACCAGTGACGCCTATCCGTGCCCGTGTGTGTCCGATGTGCGGTATGGCGTTCCAGTTGACCCGATGCTCGAAGATTTTCTGTTCCCCTACTTGTCGCAAGCGGTTTCAACGGTTTCGGGCGAAGCACCCGTATACAACATTGGCCAGTGCCCCCAATCCGATTATCGAATCGGAGCCTTTGACTCCCGAGCCTGTGCGGAGCATGACGTATGGGGCTTTCACGGAGGCTGATATCTGGGCCAAGTGTGATGGCACTTGCAAGGGGTGCGGCAAGCCTGTTTCAAAAGACATTGACAGTCCGGACGCCGGTACTCCCGCGTGGATTGTCCCGCCCGAGGACGGTGGTGAGCCATCGTTCGAGAATCGGGCGATTTTCCATTACAGGTGCGTGCGACGCCACGTCTGACGCGCCTTCTGCAGAACGAAGCCCGTCATGGGCCGAAAGCTGGTGAGTCATGGCTGGGAACGGAAGGAAGGCGGCGAAGCCCAAGACGGGTGGCGGCTATGAGGTCGGAGCGCCGCTGGCCGAGGTGCCGGAGGATTGGACATTCGAGGAATTGGATCCCATCGGCCCCGAACTACCGGACGCTTCCGAACTGAATCTTCTTGACGGCGTGTGGAGCCCATTCGTCCGCAAATACTATGACGCTTTCCGCCGCACCCCTCAGGCGCGCCAGTTGCGCACGAAATGGGAGTGGTGGAATTTCTTCTACAAGCTGGCCGTCATGGACAAGAGCATCAAGAAACGCTCCTACGACGGACTGGCCCCGGAGATGCGTCAGTCCATGAACCAGTACGGTGATACGCCGGACGCGAAGCGCAAGTTGAAGATGGAGGAGCCGCAGGCGAACGACATGGCCGCTGGAATCGTGGGCTTCCAGATTCCCGATGACCTCAATAATGATTTCGACGAGCGTGCGCAGGCGGTGCTCTGATGCATGATGTCATCCCGAAACTCAACGCGAAGGACAGGCAGCGTTCGCTGGGCCGTCTTGCGGTGTGGTGGATCGAAACGTTCACGCTCATCGGGCGCGGAGACGCGAAGGGCATGCGTATCCGCCACTCCCCCGAATACTTCCAGTTCATCATCGACTGCTATGCGCTTGACCGTAATGGGCGGCGCAGGTTCGGACAGGTGTTCCTCGCACGTCCGAAAGGCTGCAACAAGAGCGGTTTCGCCGCCGAGATAGCGATGTTCGAGGCTTTCGGCCCGTGCCGGTTCGCTGGTTGGGCGAAAGGCGGGGAAACCTACACGTTTCTTGGCAAGACCTATACGTATCGCAAGGGCGAGCCGATGGGCCGTCCGGTGAAATCGCCGCTCGTGGTCTGCTTGGCTACAGCTGAGGAGCAGACTGGCGAGGTTTACGACACCATCTACTACAACTGCACCGAAGGCTATCTGCGATTTTTGGCCGGTGATGGCATGGACGCGGGCAAGACCCGTATCCTGTGGCCCAAGACCGGCATGGAGATTCGATACTCGACAGCCGCCGCGCGAAGCAAGGACGGTGGTCTGCAGACGTTCGTGTGCTTCGACGAGGTTCACCAGTACAACAACAAGCGTCTGCGTGACCTGTTCGACATCATGACCCAGAATCTCACGAAGCGTGGCGTCGCCGCAGACCCGTGGTATCTGATGACCACGACCATGTATCAGCCGGGCGAGGACAGCGTGGCCGAACGCGCGTTCAAGACCGCGCATGATCTCATGGAGGGCCGTCTGCGTGGCTGGGAGGACCTGCTGTTCGACCATCGTTACGCCGACTTGGCGTTGGATGATTTCGCCGACGACGAGAAGCTTGAGCATGCGATCTACGAGGCGTACGGTTCCGCGATGAAATCACCTGACGGCAAGGATTACATCTTCCTTCCCGATGGGCGCATGGTGCCGGTCGGCCCCGATGGGCGTTCCGCCGAAGGCTGGTCGTTGAGGGACGAGGGCGTGGAGCCCGGCCCCTCGAAGTACGGTTGGTGCGATCTGCGGCGAACCGTGAAGAAGATTCTCGACCCCGCATATGATCCGAACAACGCGATCAGGTTCTACTTGAACTCGCTGGCTTCCGCCGTGGATGCGTGGCTGACCGAGGACATGATCAAATCGCATGCGGTTCATCGTGACATTGTGGACAAGGCCATCGCCTCTCGTGACCTGAACCGGTTGAACGACGCTTGGCAGCAGGTGGTCTCCGACACCGATGAAATCACGTTGGGCTTCGATGGCTCCGTGTCCGATGATTCCACCGCGTTGGTGGGTTGCAGGGTGCGTGACGGCATGCTGTTCCTCATCAAATTGGAGCAGAAGCCGGACGGCCCTCAGGGCGCGAAATGGCGTGTTGACCGCGACAGCTTCGACGGCAGGGTGCGTTGGGTGTTCAACCATTACAACGTGGTCGGCATGTTCGCGGACACGGACGAATGGGAGCCGTACATCGCGCAATGGGAATTGGATTACGGTGACAGGCTTCAGGTGTATCCGAGGTCGAACGGCTCGCACATCCGCTTCCCGATGAACGGCTACAAGCGTGACGTGATGAGCGAACTGAAGACCATGCGCGCCGCGTTCAACGAGCCCATGAGAACCATATCCAAATACGACGAGCCCGATGTGACGAACATCCAACTGTTCGCCGACCCTCGGCTCATCGACCATTTCCGCAACGGACGCCGCAAGGACAAGCCCGAAGGATACCTCGTGTTCAAGGAGACCCCGAACAGCCCTCATAAGATCGACGCCGCCATGGCCGGGCTCCTCGCCTACCGTGCCCGCGACATCTACCTGGGTGCCGCCGTTTCCAACGAAGAGGAGTCGTTCGCCCCCGTGCGCGTCTGGTGAATCTGATGAAAGGAGGCCGCATTGGCCGAACTGCAGAGCCTTATCCCCGGCGACGAGGAGCCTGGCGGCGATGCCATGCTGCTGACCCAGCTGGCGAACGGCCTCGTATCCCGTATTCCGACCCTATGCACGTTGAAGACGTTCTATGACGGCAAGGAGCAGGTGCCGGTCAAATCGATTCCGAAAAGCACCAACCAGTCCGGCTACGCGGTCTACCAGAGGTTCGTCTCCATCTGTCAATTGGATTTGGCGAAGGCCATCGCCGATGCGGTGATACACCGCCAGCGGCCCACCGGGTTCCGGCTCATCGCCGACAAGACGATGCGTTCCACTAAGGCGGACGACATGTGGTCTCAGTGCCGCATGGAATTGAAGAGCCGTCAGATGTTCCACGATCTCGCCGTATACGGCAACGCCTACGCACTGGTCAACAAGAACAAGCTGCCATCGCATATCACGGTGCTCAGCCCGTGGAACACGTACGTCTCCTCGGACGAGGATTCGGCGGTCAACTACTGGTACAAGGCCAGCGAGGGCTGCGAATATCTCGCCCTCTACCGTCTGATACGCAATGATGACGGCAGCGTGAAGGACGTCTACTGCCGCATCGCCTACAACGAGACCGACTCCCGAAGCCTCCTTGAAGAAGGCGACGAGGAGGAGATATACGGCATCGCCAACGACGATTCCAAGATTCATCCAACGCTGTCACCCACGTTCCAATGGGATGGCGGTGCGGAAAGCTCCTATGATTTCGCGGAGAAATGCGAATGCCTTCCCATCGTGCGCATGCACGCGCCGGGCGGCAAGGGCCAGTTCGAGCCGCATATCCCTACATTGGGCAGCATCGACCAGCAGCGTTTCCAGCGTTTCTGCATTCAGGAATTGCAGGCGTTCAAGCAGCGTGCCGTGTCGATGAGCAACATGCCTCAGTTCTACAAGGAGTCCGACCCGCAGGTTCGTGACGGTTTGGCTCAGGCCGGAGACCGGATCGACTACAAGGATCTGTTCCAGCAGGGGCCCGACGCATTGTGGCTGGTTCCCGGTGACGCGAAGTTCTGGGAGTCCGGCGTCACGGACATCAACCCGCTCATCACCGCCGTGGCTTCCGACATCAAGCATCTCGCCGCCTCCTCCGGCACCCCGTTGGATATTCTCAGCCCGGACGTTTCCGGCAGCGCGGAAGGCGCACAGCTCAAGCGCGAGGGTCTGGTGTTCAAGGTCGAGGACATGAACGCGCGTGCCAATGACGGGTTCACCCGTCTCATGCGCATGGCGTTGGAAGCCGATGGCAACAGCGCCGCCGGCGAACGGTTCGAGACCGTGTGGAAGCCCATCAACCCTCCATCACAGTTGGAGCAGGCTCAGGCCGCGAACTATTCGAAGGGCATTCTTCCCGTCAAGACGAACATGCGCCGCAGCTACGGCATGACCGAGATCGAGATAGCCGAGGCCATGCAGGACCTCATGGACACGCAGTTCGCTCAGGCCATGGCCTCCGAGAACGCGATGATCGAAGGCAAGACCTCCCAGCAGTCGGCGGGCGTCCTGCCCGATGAGACGGATTCTCTCGCGTTCACCGATACCACGAGTGAAAACGACGTGGTGCAGGCGGATGAGCCCCCGACCGTGGACGGTGAATGATGGCCGTTATGACCTTGGAGGTCGCATCCAACGCGCTCCAATCCTCACGTCAGAGGCTCGTCAACGAGTATGTGAGGCTGGCCCGCACCATGTGGCTCAGCCTCACGCCAGCCGACTGGTGGAACGACGCCGTGACCTACGGCGCAGCCGCGAGGCTCGCATTGCTGGAACTCGCCCTGATAGGCCAGGTGCGCAGGCTGGGAATCAGCTACGCTGACCAGACGCTGCGCATGGTGGGCGTCGCTCCCGCCGGCAATGTGCAGCAGCTCGTCTATCCGAGGGTCAACACCGACCCGTGGCTGGTGGCCGCGCGCCCCGCAGAAGACTATCGCGGCGAGGCCGTCAAGAACCCCGGCATAAGGCCGGAAACATGGCCCAAGAAGGGTGATGAGCTGTTCGATGAGGTCAACAAGTGGCTGCAATCCGCGTTGCAGCGATTGCAGACCAACGTGTGGGACAACGTGGAACGGGCCTCCACCGACGCCACATTGGGCCGGTATCGCGGCAGCAAGGTGCTCGAATACCGCAGGGTGCTTCATCCGGAGCTTTCCCGTTCCGGTTCGTGCGGCCTGTGCATAGCCGCCGCAGACCGATGGTATTCGACCGCAGCCCTGCTCCCCCTGCACGCGAACTGCAAGTGCGGCGTCGCCCCTGCGGGCTCCGACTACGATCCCGGATTCCAATTGAACTCCGACGATCTCAAAAAGCTCTACGAACAGGCCGGAGGCACCACGGCGGCGGCGTTGAAGAACGTGAGGGTCAAGACCATCACGCACGGCGAACTCGGCCCGATCCTCATGGCGCAGGACGCGAGGGATACGCCGAACCCGGTTCCCGGCAAGGATTCCGACAAGTGGACCACGCCGGACCGGAAAACCACGCTCCAACAGTTCCAGCGGATGAAGGACCGTGCGATCGAGTTCTCCAAACGCTACAAGCAGGTGTCCGACACCGGCAAGGAAGTCCACTTCAGATACGAGGGCCGAACCTACAGGTTCAAGCCGTCGATCCATCTGAGGCAATCATGGGCATACCAACGTGCCCTGCTCAACCAAGTGCAGTCGATGCTCGGCACCGCTGCCTAACCAAGAAAGGCCATCATGGCTAACAATCAGGAGAATCAGACCGTCACGGACGGTTCTCAGAACGCCGGTCAGACCGTCACGGCCAATACCGGTACGGATTACATCGCGAACAGCTCGATCACTGGTCCCATCACCGCTTCCAATCTCGCCGCCAATAGCGTGACTCCCCAGAGCATCATCGCCAACGCAGTGACCACCGAGAAACTTGCCGCGAACAGTGTCGATGAGACGGAAAACGGCCCCGACTGGAAGGCATTGTCCCGTAAGCACGAGAAGCAGGCCAAGGACAACTACGAGCAGCTTCGCAAGACCGAAGCCGCCTACGAGGAGTCCCAGAGCCAGCTGCATGACTTGCAGGTGGAAAACGCGCGCATGAAGGCCCAGAAGGCCCACCCGCAGATCAGCGATGACGTGTTCGCCCTGTGCGGTGAGACCGAACCGGAGAAGATTTCCGAATGGGCCGAAAAATACGCGGCACTCAATCCAGTTACGTCTCCGGTGAAGGCAGAACCTGTGCGGGAGAAGGCCGAACAAGGGGCACGTACCCGTGGCGAGGGAGACCCGAAGATTCGTTCCGGCTCGTTCGCGGACGGATACGCCGCCGCCAAGGCACGTCAGGAGCAGAGGCGCCAAGCCCGCTCCGCCAAGTAACCACAAACATTCAATCGAAAGGAAAAGCACATGGCATACGAGAATGTGCGCTCCACCGGCATCGTGACCGTGGAGGAGAACAACGAGTGGCGTTTCGGCAACCACACCGATGACGGCACCGTGAGCGTCACCCTCGACCTGTCCACGTTCAACGTGAACGACAAGACGAAGCGCGACAAATACCTGACCGGCCTGGGCGACAAGGCCACGACCATCTGGATCAAGAGCGGCATCCCGCTGGCCAAGATCACCGCCAGCGGCGAATACGGCCCGTATGACCCGAATGCTACCGATGGCCGTCAGAACAAGATCGCCGGCCTGCTGGAAAGCATGGTGGAGATCAGCGTCACGTTCGGCGGCTGGGATGTGGTCAACGGTGCGAACGTCGGCATGCGCTACCGTGGTGACATCATCAAGAGCAAGCTGCCGGTCGTTCCCGCCGACGGCGCGGTGTGGGGCGGCAGCTTCTTCGACATCGAGGACGATACCGTCACCCCGCTGTCCAACGCTACGGTTCCAGCAACGGCCACCGCGGCGAACATCACCGACGCCTCCACCGTCGGCCGCAGCATCCTGACCGCCAACGATGCCGCCGCAGCTCGCACCGCCATCGGCGCCGGCACCGGCAACTCGAATTTCGACGGCTCCTACAACAGCCTGAAGGACAAGCCGACGATTCCCCCCGCCTACACGCTGCCCGCCGCCACGGCGAACGCGCTCGGCGGCGTCAAGCAGGTGACCATCGCGGCGGGCGCCAGCGCGGCGGACATCGTGACCGCACTCAAGACAGCCGGCATCGCCAAGTAACCAATCCAACAACCCTTATAAGCCCGCCCATTGTGGCGGGCTTTCGTATATCTGAAAGGAACCCTCAATGAGTGGAACCCTGGAAAAGAACATCATCAGCCCGTCCGAGGCGTCGGGTGTGGTGCAGTCCGGCTTCGATTTCATCGACGGCCTGCTGCCGTTCGGCTCCGTGTTCCCCGTCAAGTCGAATGACGGCAAGGACACGGTGACGTGGCAGAAGATCATCCCGCCGAAGGAGACCGACGCCATGAAGTTCCGCGCCTGGGACGCGGAGGCCGCTCACGGCAAGACCGTCGCCCAGTCCGGCGAGAACTACACGGGCCTTATCCCGCTGTCGAAGATGGGCCACATCTCCGAACGCGATGTCATCAGCCACACGGGCGATTCCACGTGGCTGCATGACAAGGCCGTGGAAATCCTCACCCAGTTGGGCCAGGAAGCCGCCGTACGCATCGAACTGGCCCGCATCGCCGCCATGGTGGACGCGAAGATCACCGTCGAGGAGAACGGCCTGAAGGCCAACACGTGGACGTTCGACCGTCCGACCAGCATCTCCAAGCTCACTCCCGCCAAAGTCTGGTCGGACGTGAAGTCCGATCCGGTCACCGACGTGCAGAAGTGGGTGGACGCCATCAAGAAGGAGCGTGGCCGTACTCCGGGTGCCGCGCTGACCACCAGCAAGGTCATCGACGCGCTGCGCACCAACGAGTCGTTCATCACCGAATACACGGGCGTTTCCCTTGCCAATTCGAAGCCGCGCCTGACCCGCGCCGAAGTGCTGGACGTGCTGCGTACCGCCTGCGGCCTCGCCGACGTGCGCATGATCGACGTGCTGTACACCGACCTTGAGGTCAACAACGGCTTCAAGATGCCGGTGGACACGAACACGCTGATCCCCAACGGCACGTTCATCATGTTCCCGTCGTTCAACGATACGGGTCTTGGTTTCACCGCCTCCGGCCCGACAGCAGAAGGACAGGATCCCGAATACGGCATCAACAAGAGCGTGAACGACGGTTTCATCGGAGCCATGTTCTCCGGTGGCGCCCCGGTCAAGTACGACCTGTGGGCCAACGGCACGATGATGCCGATCCTGCAGGAGGCCGTCAGCACCGCGAAGGCTTCCGTCCTCGGATAGTAAGGAGGGGTCGTGGCTTCCATCGATTCCATCGACTGGCTGAAATGGTTGCGTGTCAACGCGCTCGACCAGCCCGACCTTCTCCTTGACCGGTTTCCCAACGCATGGCTGCTCAATGAGTGCGGGGTCGCTGCCGACATGGTTCAGGCTGAATGCCAGAACGTGGCCCCGCGTTATCAGAACGGCCTGTTGAAGGAGCGCACGCTTGGCTATGTGGTGAGCCAGATGGTGTTGCGTGTCGTCCGCTACCGGCAGTTCAAGACCGAATCGAACGGCAGCTACTCGTATACGAACTTCGATGCGCAGGACAATCCGCCCGGCAAGGACGGTTCCATGAACCTGTACGTGTCGAAACGTGAGAAGGCGCTGCTGGAAGGCCATTCCGACTCGATGGGCCCGATGGGTACCGTGCATATGGGTCTCGACCGCGCCTACGGCATGTGAGGCGCTTATGGAGACCTATGACATGGGCCACCTCTACGACGGGGTGGACATCGACGAGCTGGGCGGAGGTCACCTGTACGACCGTACGGAATTGACCGGCCATGGCGTCCAACAGTTGTTCGATACGGATTACGTGATCGTGGTCAACCGTCGTCATGTGCAGGACGCGCATGGAGGCTATCACGAGCAGGTCGGCGACCCGGTGAAGGTCGTGTGTTCGGTCGAAGGCCGGGCGCAGCAGGCCGGCATGTTCTCCATCAGTGGCGCCGAGGACAAGAGTCCTTCCGGGCAGAACGGCGGGGGCCTTCAGGAGGTCACGCCCTTGCAGATTCTCGCACGCCAGTGGCCCGGTGATATTCATTCGCGTATCTGGTACAAGGGCGACTGGTATGACGCCGATGGCTATCCGACATGGCGTGGCAGCGGCAGCGTGCTTTCCCGTCATTGGGAGGTTCGCTGCCGTCGCGTGGTCATCGGCGGCTACGTGCCCGGCGGCATTCCCGAACCCGTATGGTCGAAGGAGGTGGGCGCCGATGGGCCGCGTGACCATCAGACCGGGGATAGGCCGTGACGTGGCGCTCATGTTCGGCCCCTCGATAACCCTCGCCGCAGCCGAGAAAGCGGCCGTCATGGTCAAAACGCAGATGGGGGTTGGAACGGTTGACGACCGTAATCATGCGGTGGCGCGAGCGGACTTGACGGATCGCATCGACGTCTCCGTCCGCCCCGGCCATGCGCAGGACCATTCGGTCGTTCTCAGCGTCAAAGGCCGTGAGGGAACGGAAATCGCCTCGCATTTGGAGTTCGGTTACGTCAACAATCGTGCCGGACGTCGTTTGGCCGGCATGCATTCCATGCGCAACGTTGCGTCGAAGCTGAAGGTGTAGGCCGTCATGGACAACATCTTCAAACACCTCGCCATCGATGTGAGGGAAAGCATCGACGCCGAACAGGTCGTCTACGAACTGTTGAACCGTGAATATCCGAACGAGGATTGGGCGTCGGTCGCAGTGTACAGCGAAATCGACCTCGACCTGAACGCCGTGACCGAGAACGGCCGGGTGATTCTCTATGAGGTGTCTCCCGGCCAACAGGTTGACAGGGGCTTGTGGCGGTTCACCGTATCGTTCACCGTTCTCGCCGCCGACACGAACAATCCGAGCGGCCTCGCCCGCAACCTGTACCGCACCGTCATGGGATGGCCGTTCGAGGAGAAGACCTCGGCGGGCAAGATAAGCCGCATCAACAGCATTGATTCCCCACAGCGTCGCAGCGACGCCAAGGAGAACCAAGGCAAGAACATCAAGGAATACGGTTTCGACGCATCAATGGACGCGCGGGACCTCATCTGACCTACAGGGGTCGGCCACATGGCCGGCCCTTTTCTTTTACCCAAATCCAATATCCGAAAGGAACCATCATGGCTATTAACAGCGATGCGCTGCTTCAGGCCGCGCGAGGAACCGTGTTCACGGCCCCGGCCAAGACCGCCATCCCGACTGCCGGCGTCAAACAGTTTCTGTTGAACTCCGGCAGCGTGAAGGTCGGCACCGCGGACACTCCCGCTTGGGATAATCTCGGCCACACCTCCAATTCCAACAAGATCAGCTTCAGCAAGGACGGCGGCGACACCACCACCATCGACACGTGGCTGATGGCCGCCGCACGCACTTCCACCGAAGCCCCGACCATCACCGTCAGCGGCGCCAGCGTCCAGGGAGACAAGGCGACGTTGAAGAAGGTCACCGGCGGCTGGGATGGTGACGGCGGCGGCGTGATCGTGCCCATCAAGCCGATCGTGCAGAAGCTCGCCTTGTTCGTCCTCGCCTACGATGACGGCGACAACCTGTCCTTCGGCTTGTATCTGCCGGAGACCGATTTCACGTTCGACACCATCGACCTGACCGGCGACGAGTTCGCCGAGTTCAGCTTCAACGCGGTGGTCAAGTCCACCGATGCCCTGAAGAAGGGCCCGAACGGTGAGACTGGAGGCTACGCGCTGTTCAGTCCGGAGGATTTCAAGTAGGGTCCGCAGCCATCCGCGCTGCGGATGGTGGAGACCCGCCAGCCACAGTCGAGGCTGGCAAGGATATCCGGCTCGCGGGCCAGCCTTCCACTCTCGGCGGGGTGAAGCTGCCGGCTCCCACCGCCTGACATTGATTCATCCCCATACGGTTCTCCTATCCGGGCCGTATGGGGATTCTTCATTCACGGATAGGGTTTCACGGATAGGAGGACGGCAATGACCGCCAAGAAAAACGACACCGAGACTCCGAAGAAGGAGTTTCCCGAAACTTTCGGCCAGCTTGTCGAGGAATATCCGGAGTTGAAGGGGCTTCCAGAGCTGGTTCCCGCATACGACTTCAACGCGGAGCAGTCCGCTGATTTCACGGTGCTTCTCACGCTTCTCGACACTCAGATGCCGGGGTTCGACGCCAAGGATGATCTGATGGACGCAGCCCTGCTCGTCGCCCGCGTCGTATCCATCTCCAATGATTTCTACAAGGGTCTTGCCAAGGACGAGAAGGCTTACGAACAGTGGGCCACGGGCCGTGACGGCAACGTCCTGTTCTCAGCGTTCCTTGCCCTGAGCATGTTCTACAGGGTCGAACTGGGAAAATCCGAAGCGTCGAGGACGCCTACCGAAACTGCCCGGTCGAACTGACCTGCGACTTCAGACGCTTCTACAACCTTGATATGCCCGCCGCCATCCACGAGTATGACGGCGGGTTTCTCGTAAGGCTCCTGCAGGGTTTGTCGGGTTATGACGAGTCCCTGTACCGCGAATGGCTGCTGAATCATCCCATGCGATCCGAGACCGCCGATGAGGGCGAATCACGGCGCATGCTCTCCTATCACCGTTATTCGCAGGACACGAGCCTCCTGTTGGGCATTTTCAACCATGTGGGCGCGTTGACGTGCGGGCTCATGGAAACCAAGAACGGCAAGCACCCCGAGTTCACGCCGATTCTTCCCCCGGACACGGAGCAGCCGGAAAAGCCGGTCGAGGCGAGCCTCGATTCGATGAAGGCCCTGTTCTCCTCCTGATAACCGAAAAGAGGTTCGCCGATGGCAGTATACGAGGGCGGTGCCGTTGGCATCAGCATCTACCCGGACACCACGGAGTTCGGTTTCGAACTGCGCCGCAAGCTCGCCAAGTACGCGGATGACGATCTCACCATTCCGCTGAACATCGACGTGGACGATGCGAACTGGACGGCGGCGAAACGGCGCATCAACAACGACCGTCTCTCCAAGACCGTCGAGGTGCGAGGCGATACGAGCGCGCTGCGCAAGGCCGTGCAGGATATCGAGGAGCGTGACATCTCCCCGAAGGTCGATCTGACCAAGCAGCTGCGCGACCTGCGTTCCCTGCGTCAGAGGGTCGAAGCAGCCAACCGTTCCTTCCAGAAGTTCAACCGTTCGGTCGATACGAGTTCCGCCAAGTTCAAGCACAACAAGACGCTGGTGAAGCAGTACGGCGACGTGATGGACAAGACGTCCACGCTCACCCGCAAGTACGGTGACCGGCAAATCGACGTGCTGGATAAGACGAAGCGTCGTATCCGCACCCTGCAGGACGCGATTCTCAAGTTCAAACCGTTGGGTTCGAACGTCGTGGAGATGAAAGAGGCCAACCTCGCCATTGCCCGCATCAGGCGCGATATCAAACAGCTTGAAAACGATCCGGGCGCGAAGATTCGCATCGACATCGACCGTTACGCGAAGGTCGTTTCCGACCTTGAGAACGTGGCCCGCAAGACCGACGAGCTGAACCGCAAGGAAGCCCGCGTCAAGTTCTACACGGACGGCGCGGACAAGCTCAAACGCGAGCTGGACGACCTTCGCCGCCGTTACGTGAACCTGCCCAAGGAGATAGAGGACTCCTACAGGCAGGCCATCGACCGCATGAACACTGCCGGCCATCTCGCCGGACGTGACAAGGACTTCAAATACGTCGCGAACCTCGATCTCGATGTGAGCAAGGCCCGCCGCAAGGCCCGTGATTTCCAGAACGACCACGACAAGCTGGAGATGGACCTCGACCTGAAGTCGGCTGCGGCTTCCGCGCATCTCATGTACCTGACCCGTCCGCGCAGCGTGGAAATCTACGCGAAGCTGCACGCCACGGACATGGGCAAGCTTATCGACGGCATGCTCTACGGTGCCACCGGTCTGCGTGGGGTCAACAACCAGTTCCAGCGATTGGTGAATTTGTTCGACACGTTGGACACGAAGGTTCCCGTGCTGGGTGCGGTGGGCGCCGTCATCGGCGGAGTGTCCGCCGGCGCGGTGAACCTCTCCTCCAGCGTGCTTGGCGTGGCATCCAGTCTCGGCGCCATGAGCAAGGCGGCTTTCGCGGCTCCCGCCGCCATCACCGGCTTGGGTGCGGCGTTCGTCGTGCTCAAGCATGCGTGGGGCGACAAGGGTGGCACGTTTAGCGACCAGATCGACATCGCGTCCACGAAGCTCGCTGGTTTCGGCGACGCGATTGACGAGGCGTTCTACGAGAAGGCGCGTCCGGCCATCAGAAGCCTGATGGACGATGTGAGCGGCACGCTTATCCCCGGCATGACCGGCATCGCGTCCAGCGAGGGCAAGGTGGTCGAGGGGGTGGCGGACATCATCCGCGAGTCCGACAAGGCCGGCGAGCTGTCCACCATATTCTCCCGTACTTCCGAAGCCGTGGACAATCTCAATCCGGGACTGCGGAGCGTGGTGGAGTCGTTCCTCCGCTTGAGCGACGGCACCAGCCAGTACCTGCCTCGCGCCGCCTCCTATTTCAGTGATATGGCCTCGAAGTTCGCCGACTGGGTGGATAAGACCCGAGCCACCGGCGAGATCGTCGCGTCGATGAAGCAGGTGGTCGAACAGGCCGGTTATCTGAAGGACTCGTTCAAGGGCGTGTGGGGCATCGCCACGGGCCTGTATTCCGCGTTGGCGGAAAGCCAGAACGGGCTCGAGGGGTTCAGCACGGCTGTAGGCAAGGCCGACCGTGCGGTGAACTCCGCCAGATTCCAGACCACGTTCAAGGCGTGGGCCAAGGGCGCGGAAGCCGCGAAGAACGAGATGCGCAACGCCTTCTCGGACATCGGTTCCGCAGCCTACGAGCTGCGCGACACCACTGCGGGCATATTCACCGATGCAGGCAATACGATCAGCTCGTTCACCCGTAACGCGAGCCGTCTTCTGAAAAACTCGAAGGACGGCATCAGCGGATTCTCGTCGGGAGTGTCCGAAGGCTTCCAGAAGGTGTTCTCAGCGGTTGGCGACGCGAGCCCCGCGTTCAACCAGCTGCTGAAGACCGTGGGCCAGCTGTCCAAAACGTTCGGCGGTACCCTTGCCGCCACGTTGAAGGCCAGCGCGCCGCTCATCACCACGGTCGCCAAAGCCGCCGAGGCCACCGCCAATGCGTTCAGCAGGCTGCCCGAACCGATTCAGGCCGCGATAGGCCTGTACGCCACGTTCGGCAAGGCGGGCATGACCGCTTGGAACACGGTGAAGACCGGTCTGGTCGAGAACACGCTGCGCATGGTCGAATACCAGAAGGCGTTGAACGGGCTCGGCGTGACCACCAAGACCGCCGGCGCGAGCATGAAGGATGCGGTCAGCGGTTTCATCGCCGCCAACCCGGCCTTGAATGGCATAGCCGACAGCGTGAGGAACGCAAACGGCGTGCTAGGAAAGACCGGTGCTTTGGCCAAAGGTGTCGGCAGCGCCGTGCTGGGCGCGTTCGGCGGGCCGGTCGGAGCCGCCGTGACCGCTGGCGTGGCCGTGGTGACCGCAGCCTACTCGGAGTATGTGAAAACCGCTCAGGCCAATGAGCAGGCGTCCGAGAACATTCGCACCGCGTTGGAGAAGATACCGGATTCCGCTCAGTCCGCAGCCGAGGGAATCACCGAGGTTGGCAAGGCCATCAAGGAGAATTTCGACAACACGGATTATTCCGGCACGAAGTTCGACTGGTGGTCGGATATGACCACGGGTTTTGATTCGGTGAGCGACGCGGCCAAGAAGCTCGGTCTCAACGTCAGCGATCTCACCAAGTCCGTTACCGGTTCGCAGGCCGAATACCAGGCGACACTTGACCGGCTCGATGCGACGATTGAGAAATACAATGTCAACGTCGGTCATGGCATAGGCAAGAACGCCGATCTGGCGAGGGCCGCGCAGAAGGTGAAAACCGCGCTTGAGGATCAGCGCAACGAGTACATAGCCAATTCCGAGGCCATTGCCCAAGCGAACGGGTATGCGGAGGGTTATGCCACGAAGCTCATCAAGCTTGGTGAGGATTCCGATTCGGTGTCCATCGCCATTTCCACTCAGGCCGAACGTACTCAGATGCTGGCCAAGGCTCAGCAGACTGCTGCGGATTGGGCAGAACGTCAACGCACAGCTCAGCAGAATGCGTTGAACGCGGCTTCCGACTACGGTGAAACGTATTCCAATATGGGGGATGCGATAGCCCGCGTCAATCAGTTGGCCGCGCAGAGCGGCCCGGTTTGGGATGCGAACGCTGCTGGCATCCAGGGCGTGACGGGCTCGTTCAACACGATGAGCGAGGCCGGTCGCGAGGCGCAATCCGCGTTGGAGAATCTGGGCAATTCCGGTCATGACCTGTTGAAGAGCATGGTCGAGTCCGGCGCGTCCGCCGACGTGGTGAAAGCCAAGCAGGCGGAATTGGCGAAGCAGTTCCTCGCCACCGCCGACAGCATGGGTATTCCCGCCGATGCCGCGCAACGGTTGCAGCAGATCTATGGTCTGACCCCCGAGGAGGTCACCACCCTGTTCAAAGCCGAAACGGAGCAGACCAAGACCGCTCTCACCCAATATCTGAGCAATCTGCGAGCCATCTTCCCCGGGGACGGTAACACGGCGGTGTTCCAGACCATTCTCGAAGGCATCAACAGTGGTGCCATCACGAGCATGGATCAGGTCAGCTCGAAGATGGACGAGCTACGCAAGAACGTCAGCACCGACGGTTCCGGCAAGTACACGATTGTCCTTGACGCCGATGGCACTCAGGCGATCGTCGCCACCGATATTGTCAAGAAGCATGCCGAACTGTTCAAGGCCGGTTCTGATGGTAATGGTTACACGACCAAGCTGAACGCCGACGATCTGACGAAAGCCACGTTGGATTACGTCGAAGGCAATCTCAACGCCTACGACCAGTTGGCTCCGTCCGCCGACCTGAACGCGAAGGACAATTCAGGCCCGGCAAAGGCCAGCGCCGATGCGAACGCCAGCAACTGGGATGCCCAGCATCCCACCGCGTCGTTCGACGGTGACGCGGCAGGAGCCGCAAACGCCAAGAGGTCGGCCTCAAATCAGGGCTGGCAATGGAACGGCAGCACGTATAACGCTCAGTTCGGTGCCAGTACGGAAAGCGTGTCCAGTTCCTTCTGGAGCGCCATGCAATCCGGTTGGGAATGGGCGAAGCAGAAGTTCTTTGCCGTGTTCGGTGTCAAACGCCAGAACGCTGAGGGCGGTGAGGTCGCTGGTTCGGGTGTTACCAAGACCGGACGTGTGGTTGGTCAGGGCAACAATACGAGCGATTCGGTTCCGTTGAATGCCTACACGGATGTGAGTACCGGTGAGTACGTGATACGTAAGGCCGCCGTGCAAAGCATGGAAAACCTGTACGGCAGGGGAATCATGGCCGCTATAAACGCGACCGGCAGCATTCCCAGCAAATACATTGCGGACGCGCGGCGCACCAGCCAGATCACCATGCCTTCCGGAGGGTTGAACGGCGGTTCCAAGTCCGGAGGCTGGTCGATGCCCATCGAAACCAGTTCGGGCGACACATACAACCAGACGTTCATCTATCCGAGCGTCACACCAATCGAGGTTCAGAAAAACAACAAGCTCGACCAGTACGCGAACCTCGGTCTCTTGCAGTAGGAGGAAATGATGCTCTCCACCATGTCCTACAAACTCAACGGGGTTGTGTTGGATACGGAGAACTGTCTGGTCATCGTGGGCTCCACGCTCATGCCGGGCATCAGCACCCGCAGAACGGTCACTACGGTGCCCGGCGTGAGCGGAACCCTGAATCTGGGTGTTCCGCCCGTGTTCGACGAGCGTGAGATCACGTTGAAAGTGGACGCCTTCACACCGAAAGTGTATGAGGAATCCTCTCGAATCATGCGATTGTGCTCCATGCCTAACCTGACTCTTACGAGGGTGAAGGACGGTGTGGAGCAGTCCACGCGGGTGGAGCTCACCTCGTTGACCGCCGACGATGACAGTTCCCATCCGAATAATCTGGTGTCGTTCACCGCGAAGTTCGCCATGCCGGACATATGGTGGCATGAATCGGAATATTGGGATCGCCCATTGCCATTGAACAAGGACGGTCTCGTGTTCCCGAAACCCGTCACCATCAACAGGTTCTGGACAAGATGGTCGGGAGAAGCGAACAACAGTACCTCACTGTTGGCGGATTTCATCACCATGTGGCGTGGTGAGGCCAACAATTCCGAGAGCCTATTGTTCGAGGGCGGTATCCCCGGCGACGGTTTCTGGGGAGACGCCCCGTTGACCGACATCGTTTTCCGATTCCCCAGCACCGTCACCTCCGTCTCCCTGACCGACCCCACGTCGAACACCGGCATCAGTTGGACGGGTGCTGCGGACAGTGCGAAACCTCTTTACATCAGGCCCGACATCATGCGCGCATGGCGTTCCGACTATGCGAACTCCTGGACTCCGACCGGCACGGACGTTTCCACCGGATTGGATTATCCGGCAGGCGGAATCCTGCAGGTATGGCCTGACATTTACGAACTGTACAGATTGAAGGTCACCGCCACGGGTGCGACGGGAGATGCGCTCATGCATGTGCGTCGCGCATGGTGGTGACGGGAAGGTACTTATGAAGAACCTCTCCATCCGTTTGAAGGCGTACAAGCCGAACGGCGACACTCTGGGCCTGCTCCCCCAGCCGTCCTCGTTTTCCGCGAGTTTCCTGCACGATGACACGGGCGCTCTCCGCTTGGAGTATTCCCGTAAGGCGTTGAATGGGTCGATTCTCGAACGCAAGCTCGAAACCGGTCTGGAAATCGCGGTCGAAGTGTCCGATGGCGGAAAATGGACGGAACCATTGAACGGTCGTTTCGTACTCATCTCCCGCAGCCGTGACGCCTTGGATTCATCGGATACCGTGACGTTCACCTGCCCCTCCTACGCATGGCTTTTGAACAAGGCCCTTATGCTCGACCTCAATCATCTGGAGGGCGACGGGGATGATAAGGGCAAGCGCGTGTTCAAGAAGGCCACTGCCGGTCTCATCATGCGCACGTTCCTCGATGAGAACAAGACCCGTGGCGGTATTCCCGTCACCTGCGGTTTCGATACCGGCAAGGATTCGGCTGGCACCGTGTGGAAGAGCATCATGACGCTCACCTACACGCCGGGCATCAGCAGTCTCACCGCGTTGGCGAATCTCGCCAGCAACAAGATCTGCGACTGGGCTTTCGACAAGCGGACATTGAAAATCTGGAACATGGATTCCCCGGGATTATGCCGTGACCTGAGCCGTATCTCCGTCCAATTGGCACATGACGTGCTCGAAGCCCCGGAAGAGGAAAGCATTGAGGCTTTGGCCTCGCATATTCTCGTGCAGGGCGATAACAACAAGGCTTTCACACGGGATAATCCCGCAGCCCCTTCCCCTTGGGGCAAGTGGGAGACGTATCTTTCCCAGCAGGGTATCAGCAATGACGACACCGCCGCCTTGTACATGCAGTCCACTCTGGATACTGCGGCGCGCGTACGCGGACAGTACACGAGGGCGCTGCGTGTCAATGATGCGCCGAGCCTTCCTCTTGTCGATTACCGTCCGGGTGATTGGATCACCGCGCCCACTGTCATGCATGGGGAGAAGGTGCGTGTCCAGCAGGTCACGTTGAGCTTGGAATCCAATCAGTTCAAAGCTTCGGTCGTGTTGAACGACAAGGTTTACGATGCGACCGTCCGTCAGGCGAAACGAGTGCAGGGCATCACCGGTGGCGCCATCAACGGCGGCACCGGTGGTGGCCTGCCCGCTCCGGAAAAAGACCATCGGACGCCGAAGGCCGTGACTGGTCTTGTGGTGCAGACGGACGCCTACATTGGTTCGGATGGTTTCGCGCATGGTCTGGCCACTGCCTCATGGAGCGCGGTCACGCAGGCCACGAACAATACCGCCATCGAAATCAGCAATTATGCCGTCGAGTGGCGCAGGCACGTGGATGGCGCGCCCTGGCATTCCGCCGGTACGACCGATAAGACGCAGCTTGGTTTCGGCGGCTTGGATTGCGGCACGCAGATCGAGGTGCGTGTCAGGGCCGTGCCGACGTATTCGGACAAGCTCGGCGAATGGTCGTCCGTCGTGGTGGCAACTGTGGAGTCGGATACGACGCCATGCTCCGTACCGTCGAAGCCGGTATTGTCGTCCGAGCTTGGCGTGGTGACCGTCCACTGGGATGGCAGGACAAGCACTGGCGCGTCGATGGAATCGGACTTCGATCATATCGAGGTCGGCGAGGGCATCAATGCGGCCGGCATGACCGTCATCAGCGCCACCCAGTCTGGTCAAGGCGATTATCTCGTGACCGGTCTGACCGCCGGTTCCCGGCACTCCTATGCGCTTCGTTCGGTCGACCATGCGGGCAACCGTTCCGGCTGGTCGGCCATCGCCTCGGTGACGGTCGCGTCGGCGGTCTCGCCGGAAGAGGTCAAACAAATCCAGCAGGATTTGGCTGACAACAAGACGGCGTTGCGGGACAATACGGCCAAGCTCGATCAGGCGCGGAAGGACATCCAAGCCAACAAGTCGAATCTCGACACGGCGAACCGGACGCTCACGCAGGCCAAGGCCGACCTGTCGCAGGCCCGGAAGGACATCGCGCAGACCAAAAGCGACCTGACCACCGCGAACGGAGAGATCAGCAAGGCGAAGGAGTCGGCGGCGCAGGCGTATGCCGAAGCCCACAGCAAGAACCATACGTTCCGTGGGCCTGACATGCCGGACTCCTCCAAAGGACTGATCGTCGGAGACCTGTGGCTCAAGACCCAGAAGTATTGGACGCGCTGGCAGGGCGAGAAGAATAATTCGCCGTCCATGCTCGCGGACTTCTACACATACTGGCAGGGAACGCCGAACAATTCGCCTTCCGTGCTTGTCCCGTTGGCTGACCGCGTGATCGACACCTTGGTGTGGGATGGCTCCAAGTGGAACCACATGGGCTATGCCGACGTGGAGAACAATGCGAAGCAGATCGAGCAGGCAAAGTCGGATATCGCGGACAATGCCGCTAAGACCACCGACGCGAAGAAGGCCGCCGAGAACGCCGCTGCCGCAGCGAAAAACGCGCAGGGCACGGCTGATACGGCCAATGGTGCGGCCAAGACCGCTCAGGATACCGCCAATGCGGCTACTGCCGCTGCGGAGAGTGCGACCGCTACCGCAGGTCAGGCCAAGGATGCGGCCAACGCGGCAAACGCCGCCGCCGAGAGCGCGAAGAAGACCGCAGGCAATGCGGAGACGCTGGCGAACACCGCCAATGAGTCCGCCAATGCCGCCAAGTCCACAGCAGTCAATGCTTCGAGCGTGGCGACGCAGGCGAAGGCCACGGCTGACAGTGCGGCCCAGTCCGCCACGGATGCGGCGAATGCCGCGCAGAAGGCGAATACGGCTGCTGCCGCCGCCGCTGGAGTGGCTAACGGCAAGGCCGACGTGCTCATCCAATCCACTGCGCCGGCCACGTCGATGCGCAAGCCGACTACCTTGTGGATCGACACCACCGGCGGCGCTAACACGCCGAAACGGTGGAACGGCAGCGGTTGGATGGCCGTGACAGACAAGGCGGCCACCGATGCGGCGAACGCCGCCGTCAAGGCACATGCTGCCGCGCAGACGGCGCAATCAACGGCCGACAAGGCTCAGACCACAGCCGCGAACGCGGCCGCGCAGGCGAATCAGGCGCAGGCCGCCGCTAAAAAGGCGCAGACCACCGCCGACGGCAAGAACCTCATCTACCGTGGACCGGACGAACCAAGCCATGACGGTTTGAAGCCGGGCGACATGTGGTGGCGCACCCAAAAATATTGGACTCGCTGGAAGGGTGAGAAGAACGCAAGCCCATCAATGCTTGCCGATTTCTACACCTACTGGACGGGCGCGCCAAACGCCAGCCCTTCCGTGCTTGTCCCGCTCGCTGATCGCGTGGTGGAAGTCCTCACGTGGGATGGTACGCGCTTCACGCCATTCGACCTCGTGGCGAACAACATCCTCGCTGCTGGGACGGTGGCCGCGAAGCATCTTGCCGCCGACTCAGTGACGGCGGAGAAGGTCAAGGCCAATGCCATCACCGTTGACAAGCTCGCAGCCAATTCGGTCACGACCGAAAAGCTGGTGTCTGATGCGGTGACCGCCGCGAAGCTCGCCGCCAACTCGGTGCAGGCTCGGAACATCGTCGCACTGGCCATCACAGCCGACAAGCTCGCCGCCAATTCGGTGACCACTGGCAAGCTCAAGGTCACGGAGGACATGACCGTGGCGCTCCTGAATGTCCATAAGATTCAGGCGGGCGACATCGTGGCCGGTGCGGTCACGACCGACAAAATCGCCGCCAACGCGGTGAATGCAGATAAATTGGCTGCTAATTCGGTCAATGCGTCGAAGATCGTGTCCGGCGCGATAACCGTCGACAAGCTGGCGGCAAACAGCGTGACGGCTGTCAAGATCGCGGCGGGCACGATCACGTCCGACAAGGTCGCCGCTGGACAGTTCCGGGGCTACGTGTTCACGGGCGCGATATTCCAAAGCTCCGAGGCTGCGAACACTGGCGTGAAGCTCAATTCGACCGCATTGCAAATGTGGGATTCCAACCATACCCAGACTGTTTATCTTGACGGCGAGGGCAAGTCGAATGTGCTGACCGGCACGTTCCAAACCCGCATCAGCGGGCACAGGGTGCGCATCAGCCCGGATTATCGGACTAGCCTCGTCGGCGGCACGGAGACGTTCGTGGGCGACGGCATTGAATTCCCAGCGTACAAGGGGGAGACCGCCTACTGGAAGAATCCGGCCATCGCGTCAGCCATCCAGTCGAATCAGGTCGGTGAGATGGGCGAATTGGACTTGTGGAGCGGACGCGTCACCGAGCACGATCCGGCTGCTTTCCTGCAGCTCCAGTCCAGGCCGATCAGGAAGGGCGGCACCGGCAGTGATGGCGTCGTATCGCGGGTGTTCATCCTTGCGAACACGGATTATGACGAGCCGGACGAGAGCAAGAAACAGAGAGCGTCACTCAGTCTGTGCGGCGACAGTCCGAATGGTTCAAATGTCTGGCTCGAAGCTGTCGACGCGAACGGCACGGTCGGTGTCGGAGCGAACATCGCGACCGGATACCTATATCTTGGCGGCTATCTCGGCGGCATCACAAACCGTTGCACTTTCCACGGCGCTGCCGCATGGAGGGCGTGGTGGCCGAATCCCGGCCAGCGCATCGCGACCGGCGCATCAGCGCAGGTCAATTGCACGTTCAGTCCGGCGAAATACGGCCACTATTACGTGGTCGCGAACGCGGATTCGCAATGGTCGGGCATCATCGCGCATCCGGTAAACACGGGCGGCCAGAGCGGTTTCCAGTTGAAGCTTTTCAACGCCGACCAGCCATGCCCGGTCGACGTGTACGCCGAATACCTCGCCTATCTGGTCAAATGATTGGAGGAAATGTTGTCAGCGACTTTCGAAATGGATGATAACGGATTGTGCATCATCCGCTGCGATCCACCGGTGAACGGGTCGGACAGTTTCGTGTTCACGCCCGAGGTGATCGTCTCGTGGAAGGCTTTGCTTGGATTGGCTTCGACGCGTGAGGCGATAGCGGCGATCATGCAGGGCAGGGAGGACGTGAGCCGATATGATCCGAAGACCGGCAGGGGCGTGTGGACTGGAGCGTTCGAGGCGTTGGAATCGGCTTTGGCGGATTCCGCCACCAGTGTGAGCATGCTCGCCGCCGATGGGGAAGTGTTGGATGATCCGCTGACAGCCGCACGCAATGAGACGCGCGCGGGGATGCGATTGCCGGTCATGTCCAACGAGACCGACGCGCGAATGCGCGCCGCATTGACCGCTGACGGTTCCGGCGTGGAAGCGTCCAGCGGCATCGACACGGCATGCACGCGGGATGTCGAGGGATTGGATGCCTTCCTTGAGGATGAATCCAGTCAGGCGATGCTGGACGAATGCGAGGAACGCTTCTACGAAGCGCTCGTGCCAAGACAAAACCAACAGAATTAAGGAGATTGATTATGGCCGATGTGACCACTGAGACCACTACCGATACCGTGCCTACCGTGACGCCCGCCGAGCCGTCCGGCGTGCTTGATTTGCGTCCGCCGAAGGAGTCGGTGCGAGCCGAACTGTGCCGATTGGGATTGGAGTATTCCAGCACGGACGGTTCGACCGAATCTTGGCGCGACTATCAGCGTGGCGTGCTCGCGACGTTCGACGATTCCGGCACGTCCGTCAAAGTGACGGACGTGAAGACGAATCTCGGACGCACCCTCACCTTGGAAGAGCTTAAGGCCGTGACCCGCATCGACACGATGACCGCCGCAGACTGACCCCTGCGTTTCACCCGTTTTTCCAGCCCCTGCAATCCATGCGGATTGTGGGGGTTTGTTTTAAGGAGACTTATTTTGACTCAGATTCCAGCCGACGCGAACACCGTCATCGACCAGCTCTCGCAACAGACCGGCACACTCAACAAGCAAATCGCAATCCTGTCCAGCCAGCTCGCGGCGGCCATGAAACTGATCCCGCAGGATGTGCTCGACAGTCTCGACAAGGAGAATACGAATGCAGAGGATTAACCTTTTCCCCTCACCCGGTTTCCTCAACGGGATCTGGGGCAGTGCCAACCATACCGTCGATAACGGTGAGATGAAGGTCCTAGCCGATGGGGGTAATTATTCCGCCGTCACCGTGCCCGCCACGGGACGGGACGAACTCGTCCTCAACATAGAGGTCAAGGACAGCGGGAACGTACAGGTCTTCGACAGTGATTGGAAGTTCCTCGCAAACACGGGGGAATTCCGCAATGTGGCCGATTGGACCGTGAAGAACCTGCGTTTCACCCCGACCGCCGGCAAGGGCCTCATCATCGGCTTCTTTCCTTTGGACGGCTGGTTGACCGTGCGCCGCCCGCAGTTGGAGCTTGCGAGCACGTTCGACACCGGCGTCGGGGGGGGGCTTGGGCTTCCGGGCTTCTTCACGGGGGATACGATGCCGCTCGCATAGGAGCGTCCGTCGGGCGGGTGATGTCCGATGATGGTGACGAACTGGCACAAGCATCCGAAAGGGGACATCGTATTTGGTGGGTGGAACGATGTGACCGTCACCGTGAACGGGGACGGGACGAGAACCTACTCCACCGCCAGCGTCGGAGCGCTCTTCCCCTTTCAAAACATGAGCGGGACCAAGATCACAACGTCCTCGTTCGTCGTTGCCGTCCGATTCCGGGAGGCGCGTGCGGATCAGTCGGAACGCTCCACTGCCGTGCTGCGCAATGGGGAGAAGGACGGTATCTGGGCATACAGCATGACCCGAGACTTGGCGGGGGAGAATATGACGTATCCGGCTTTCTCTCTGGCAAAGGGCTCTCTGACCCCGATCGCGTTGGCGATTTACACGCCCGAAGACTGGGCGGGATTGCAGTCAATGGGAGTGACGTTGTTCGACGGGGACACGATGCCTCAAGCCTAGTCCTCATGGGGGTGATGGCGTGATGCGCGTTAACATGTATCCCAATCCGCGGTTCAGCCCTGACGGCGCCTCGACCGGCGCGTGGGGCATAGACTACGCGAATGACATGCCCGGTGACGGCACGCTCCGACCGTCGCACTCTCAGGGGTTCGACGAGCTGCACGTCCCCGAGCTGGACCCCGGCGCCGAGTACGTGTTTAGCGTCAGGTCAGAGAACGGCAGAGGCTCTGTCATGCTCGTCATCGGCGAACGGTACTCCTCGCGAACCGTCCCGGACGGCAACGGGATGATCGTCCTCCGGCTCACCGCGCCCGCAACGGGCAGCCAGAAGAAAAACCGCGTCGTGTTTCATAACCAAGGAGTGTACTCGCAACCCCAGTTGGAGCTCGCCTCGACGTATGACGCGGCGCTCGGGGGGGGGTATCCTCGCTTCTTCTCCGGCGACACCATGCCACTCGGCTGCCGCCGCGCACCGGGACGGTGATGCCCGATGATGGTGACGAACCTATGCACGAGCCCATCCTCGACCATCACCTTGCGAGCAGGCGAGTGGGTGAATATCACGACCATCCCGAACAAGCCAGGGACGAAATATCTGGTCAGCGCCTATGTGAACGTCACCGGCGGCACTATCTCGTTGAGCATGTATGGCGACGTCAGTGCAAGCCAACGTGTCAGCTACCCGTTGACCGCCAGCAATGCCGGTCCGATGGCAATGCATTATTCCGTCGTGTCAGGCAATCCGACCGTCACCGTGACCAATATGCTCATCTGCACGTGGGACGAGTATCAGGCGAACAAGACCCTGCTCGACCAGCTGGAATGGTTCGATGGGGATACGATGCCGGTCGCCTGACCCTCTTGGGGGTGGTGGCATGAGCCTGATAACGAATCTGATTCCGAATCCACTCCTCATGTTCCCGAACAGTGCCATCTCGACACACGAGACGACCGTGCAGCATGTCGACCCTGATGTCATACGCATTACGCCAAACAGCGGTGCTGTCAATCCTCTTGCCAAGATTCGACTGTGCGAACCGGTTTCCGGTGATTTCCATTTGAACTTCTGGATTTTCCAAGTGCCGGAAGATAGCAGATGGTATGAGAATGGTATCTGCTTCGTATCCAACGCAACAGAGAATAGTGGAGTCCTGTTGCCTCATGACAATACGGCCGGAACGGCATTCCTTGGTTTTGATTTTCATATGGATGACATGCAATACGTCCAGTTGAAGTGTCCGTTGAATCATCCGCTGCGATTCTCGGCAATCAATCTGATGACACAGGCGGATTGGAAGGAATACAAGAAGTTCGTCCCGAAAATGGACGCACTGTACGGCGGCCTCCTTCCACTGCAAAACTGATTTTTTAAGGAGATGTAATGTGTTGCAGAATTTTCTAGCGGGTTTCGGGGGTGTGGGTGGCGCGTGCGCCGTCATCACGCTCGGCCTGAAAGTCTGGCCGGGCGCGTTGGACGCGTTGGCCACCGGCCTGTACGCGCACGTAAGACCCGACCGCCTGCCATACGGTTCGCCGCTTTCCCAGCATTTCGCGAAAACACGGACTCTGGGAGAGCGGACATCGAAGATCGACGACCGTATGGACGAGCTCTGCCGGGACACGATAAAAAACACGATCATCAGCCTGATCTACGGCGACCAGTCGCACGACCACAGCGAGGCCGTCCGATACGAGCTCGCCAAGCTCGAAAAACTCGACGCGCAATGCTGGATCGTCAACGCCGCCGAAAAATACTTGGAGGACCGGCAATAACGCATCTCATGATCGCAGGCGGCATATACCTGCTGCTGCTCGCGCTCATCCTCGTGTTCAATCATGGCGCGCACAGGCATTGATTTTTCACACAGGTTTTCAAAGCCATCCCATTCCGGGATGGCTTTTCTATTGCCCCTTGACTCGGGGCGGGAAGGAGAGGATATGGGAATCCTCAACAAAGGCAAGCCGAAACACGGACGCCTGCACCGGCGCGTGGTCATGACGCTGACCGCGCTCGTCGCCGCGGTCTCCATGGCGTTCGCCCCGGCGCCCGCGCACGCGGACATGCAGGGCGTGGACATGAGCAACTGGCAGTGCGGCGCGGACGTGTACAACATGCAGGCCGATTTCATCGTGGTCGGCACCACATGGGGCACCGGGCAAGTCAACAACAACTGCTTGGTGTCCGGCGTGAACACGGACGCCAACCGCATGATCGCCCAGGCGCAGGCATCCGGCAAGAAATTCGGTTTGTATCACTACGCGATGGGCGGCAACCCGGAGGCGGAAGCCCAATTCTTCTACCGGAACACGTTGAACTATTGGCGTCACGGCATCGTGGCGTTGGATTGGGAGATGGACGACAACCCCGCATGGGGCGATTGGGATTGGGTACGCCGATTCATGGCGGAGTGCGAACGGTTGAGCGGCGGTGTGCGCCCATTGCTGTACACCGGCCCGGTCGCCGGCACCATCCCGCAGGACATCCGCGACCGATACGGTTTGTGGATCGCCCAGTACGCGAACATGAGCCCGACCGGCTATCAGGCCAATCCGTGGATGATAGGCGCGTACGGCGAGGCCATGCGCCAATACAGCGGCACCGGTGTCGTCAACACGTGGAGTCCAATCGACCTCAACCTGTTCCGCGGCGACGCATGGCAGTGGGACCTGTACGCCAACCCCGCCGGCGGCTCCACGCCACCGGCCACGCCAGCCCCATCCGCGCCCGTGCAGCCGAGCAAACCCCAGACCAACACGGGTGGCATCAGCCACATCATGCAGTGGGGCGAGACCGTCTGGGGCCTTGCCGTAGCGTACAACGCATGGCCGTTGTCCATGTGGCACACGCCATCCGGTGATATCAACCGCTACTACGTGGGCGATGTCGTCACCTACGGCGGCGGCTCTACTGCCACCCCCGCACCGTCCACCGGGGTCTCCAAGGTCCTCCAGTGGGGCGACACCGTGTGGGATTTCGCCACGTCCCACGGCTACAGCGTCAGCCGCTGCACCGTACCATCCGGCAACATCAACGTCTACTACGTGGGCGACGTGGTGACCTGCCGCTGAGATTCAACAGATGCCGCCACCACTCCCCTGATGGCGGCATCACCACTATTTTTTGATCGGAGCAAAACATGACCGACAACACGCCGGACACCCAACTCGAAGAAATCACGGAAACCGGCACGCCCAATATTCCCGACCATACGGCCACGCCGTACACTCCCGTGTTCAATGACACGGTGCGCACCGTCATCTACGTGGTCACGCTCGTCGCCTCGGTCATCGGACTCGGGTTCATGAGCTTCGGCTCCCCCGAAATCGGCGGTTTCATCAGTACCGCCGCAGGCATCATCGCCGCAGGATTCGGAGTCGCATACAACCCCGTACGCATGGCCGGCAAGTAGCCGCAGCGAATAAACACCGCCCCTCCATCCGGCATAACGCTGGACGGAGGGGCGGTTTTCGCGTATTCAAAACCAAGTTCAAGCCCATGGCAAAGGAACACCGACCACACGGGCCAAGGCATACGCCAATGCAAGCGCGACTATCAGAGCGCAGACCGCGACGAAAACGTAGTCTCCTAGCAGACATGCTCTAAGGAACAATGGATGCTCCCGCGCGAACACCCGCATTCTTTCACCCCTATTCTTATCCAGATGCGTCGAGGTCGCACAGTCGTGGAACAGGTGCATGAACGGACGCCATCGCGCCATACGCACGAACTGGTCCGCATCAGCGACATCATTCGATTGCTTGGCTTGAGGCGAATCCAACGGATCGTTTTCCTCAACCACTTTCGCCGCAGCCACGGTCTTGCTCGCATCCGTGGAGGATATGCCGGATACCGCGTCTAGGTCCGCGTCCGGCGATTCCACAGCGTCGAAACCGGTGTCGTCATAATCCGCCATGTCAGATGTCGGCCCCGTGCTTGCGCAACCGTTCCATGCGTTTTCGAACCGCGGCCAGCGAGACGCCGAAATATGCTGCGGCCGCGATCATCCCATCGTTCTTGACTTTCTGGATGAAATCGTGTTCGGGCATGAGCAGCGCACCGGCGAACTCGTCCGCGTAGAATTCGTGGATGTCGTAATCGTCGGAACGTTTGTCCATGAAAGCGAAATCGTTGTCCTGCGCTATGGTGACTCGTTCCACGAAATGCCCCAGTTCGTGTGCGAGCGTGAACCTGCGTCTTGTCTGTGGTTCGGTGCGTTCCGTGTAGGCTCGGGGCTCGCTGCTGTGTTCCTTGACTATCATGCCGCTGACACCTTCGGGAAGCTCACCGGTGTAGGGCGTGACACCCATGGCCTTGCATATGCTCACGATCTTGACCGGATAGGAGTGGTCCCAGTAATTGTCAAGGGTTTCTTGCGCTTTGCGGCGCGCATCCTGCCACAGTAGGGTCATGACTTCTCCTTCCCGGTATTGACCTGATATCCTATATGTTCAACGTTAACAGGAGCTCAGGCCCAGGCATTCCCTCGCATAGGCTTCAACCTCACGGTTCTCTTCATCGTCACCGATAAGCAGCAGCCATGCTGCGGGAATCTCCCTACGCACGTCCTCCTTGCGTATTTTTTTGATAAGCCCTTGTGACTGTAAGAACATGCCAGTCTGGCTTATACGCTGTATCGCCGACTGTCGCCTTGAGGCAATCAGTCGTCCGTTATCTTCGCGCTGTAGGGCCTCATGGCTGAGGATTCCCATGCTGAACTGTTCTGCAAGATGCCCCCACCCGCGTTCGTAGACACGGCTCGGCAGACCTTTGCGTTGGTTTTCCTCGGTGGGCGGCCAATCATAGGTGATCTCGGCCATAGTGAGCATCATGGCGTATGCCGTCATGTTGGGCGTGGGGTTACCTCGAAACATGGTGAGGAATTTTCCTTCGGCTGATAGGCGCATGACTTTTTGTGCGTTACGGTATCCCAAGGTCTCCATCTTTCCTCCACGCCTAGCGGTAATCTGGACGCGGAAAATGTTGCATCGTTTTCCTTTGTGCCTCTCGGTGTTCCAGCACCGGGAGGCGTTTTCTTTTATGTCTACTACCATAGCACACAATATCTCAGCAGCAATACTTTGCATTATTGCTACAGCCTATCTGATGGTATTTCAGCAGCACTAACCTTATATAGGTAATAAACAAGTTATTGATAGAGATATATAACTAGAGCGCTTCGCGGATTTTTTCCCATCGGCAATCACCGTCGATTTTCGCCACGCCGAAACCGTTCCGCAGCCCAACCCGAAGATTTGTTGGAGAATGTTGGAGAATGACATTCCTAGACGCCGGAAATCTTACCCAAGATACAACGAGACCCCTTGCAAACATTGGCGTTCGCAAGGGGTCTCAATGCCTAATCAGCGGGCGTTTCAGCACACTTTCCACATCCAGTTGTGCGGGTCCTCGACTTCGCCGAGCTGGATGCCGAGCAGCTCGTCGCGCAGTTCGCAGGTGAGCTTGCCGGAGCCGCCGTCGGCGACGGTGACATCGAACTTCTCGGACTTGAAGCGACCGATCGGGGTGATGATGGCGGCGGTACCGCAAGCGAACACCTCGGTGACTTCGCCGGACTTGATGTCCTCGAGCAGCTGGTCGAGGGCAATCATGGTCTCGACTACGTCGTGGCCCTTGTCCTGCAGCAGCTGAATCAGGGAGCGACGGGTCACACCCGGCAGAATGTTACCGGTCAGGGACGGGGTCTCCACGTGGCCATCCTTGTGCACGGCCATCATGT